>OLJA01001636.1_pt1 | contig 11023 bp, 13 predicted proteins | sample 1601401 | NCBI WGS metagenome assembly OLJA01 (sample SAMN01915217, study PRJEB22387) | human gut metagenome | isolation source: stool | host: Homo sapiens | place: USA | reverse complement strand
GGCGGTGCGTGAGTTATGATGCAGCGTATAGCAAAGATTTTGATCATATTTGAACTTATTATAGTTATGTATATGACATATATGATAACTGATACATACCGTTACAGTATGAAAGATTATTACAAAATTCAGGATTTTAACTATGACGGTATATATTTTTCATCAATGAAAGAGCATAAAACAGGCTCGTTTATGAAAGTGAAAGACAGAGTTGAAAAACTTGACGGATTTTTAGGGTGGAGTTATACGATTGAGAACAATTCGGATGATAAAAACAGTATATTACAATTTGATAAATACAGCAGCAGCTTGTTTTCGATTGATGTGTTGCAGGGAAAATGGTTTGGAAACAAAAAGGAAAATGGCTTAATACCATGTGTAATCGTAAAAAATTCATATTGTGATAAAAAAGTCGGTGAAAAGCTTGCAATAAAAGACAAAAAATATATTGTAACGGGGATTGTGTCAGACAAAAAAGAGTTTTTTGATATTTCAGACCAATATAGTAATGGTAGTGACAATACACTTAGTGAGTTAAGTACAAGAACATTTACAAATGAAAAGAGGATAATATTGTGTGCATCAGATGTGGATAAAAAGGTAAAATACAAGAATCACACAAGTGTTATAGCGTATTTCAATAAAGATACATCAAAGGAAAATATAAATAAAGCTTTAAATATCCTTAGGGAGCAGGGAACAACCGAAACATTTGGTGAATTAAAAAAGGTTACTTACAGGGAGTGTTATTATAATATGATGGAGTATGCTCCATTTTGTTTTATGTTTTTGTTTGTGTCATTGTTAGGGGTTATTACTTATACTGTAATAAACAGTAGAAAAACAATAAGGCGATATGGTATCATGTCACTTTATGGATGCCGCTGGAGTACAATCGTAAACAGATATTTTTATGGAGTTTTTGGAATAGGAATAGTAGCATCAGTGATAGCCGGAATATATGCAGTGCGTGAACATAAATTTTTGCCGGTAGTTACAATCACAGACATTGTTATAAGTCTTTTGTATGCTGCAATATCAATAGCACTTTTAAATGCAATAAAAGGACGGAAAAATCCGATAGAGTGCATAAAATTTTAATTTTGAGGAGTAAACATTTTTTGTGTTTACTCCTCGTTTTGTTCTTTTAAACTGTGAAAAATCTTATCAACGCCCAGTGACATATTTTGATAAGTTTCGTATAGTTTGTTGTAGTAGTCCCGCCCCTTATCTTCGAGATGAAAATAAATCCTAGTGCGTTTTTTTCCAACCTTTACATTTTTTTCAGTAACAAGACCGCTATCAATCATCTTGCAGGTTGCAGCATATGTTGTGTTATATGAGAGAGAGATGAGACCATCAGAATTTTCTTTGATAATCTTGCAAATCTCATATCCGTAGCTGTCTTTTTCATTTAATATAGATAGTATTAATAATTCTGCAATGCCGGTTGTAAGTGTATTCTTTGCAGCCATAAAATCCCTGCCATTCCTTAAATAATATTTTTTAATATGATACAATGAACGCTTATGCGTTCATATTAAGAGTTTCTTTGAAACTCTGCTGTGTGCAAAATTTATGCACATACATTATGATACAATAATGTAATATAAAAACAAGCATAATGTCAATAGTTTTTATGAGATTGTACCATTTTTAGAACAGGTTATCGTAACATTTTTATTTATGTTAGTTTTGCAAGTATTATTGTATGTATGAACGACAACAGCATTTACAGTGGCAGAGTTATCTTTTTTTGATGATGATATGGATTTTATACTCCAGCTTGCGACATAGGTTTTTGAACTGTGTGAGCATGATACACATTTTGCACTTGAACCATTGTAGGTAAATGTACCTGTAATTGATACTGACCACATGCTTTTTCCACTAGCTGATTTATATGTGCTGGTTTTTGTCTTTGTAATCTGTTTTGTGCTTCTTGTAAATAAGCTGATTTCAGAAAGTGGTAATTTTGTTTGCTCACTTTGAATTTTTGTTTCAAGATAGTCACCATTTTCTAAATATATGATTTGAGAATTAAAATCTGTGCTGTTTGTCATTTGTGCAGAAACATTTACCGGTGCAGTTAATATAATGGCTAAAGTGGTTATAATAGTAATAATATTTTTCATGATTTTGACTCCTTGTAATTTATTTGTTGTTAAGTTGTTCAATTAAATTTTTTTCATATTCAAAAATTTGATCGGCTCTGTGATAGTACCAAATTAACGCTGAGGTGACAATTAAAAATGCAATTAGCGAAAATGTCAAAATTCTGATTATCCATTTTTTAACATTTATTTTTTTAAAATATGGTACAATATTATCTGGATTTTCAGACATATAGCTGTTGATTGTTTCCTGTGGAGAACCAAAAATATTGTATAAATCTTCTATAGCAGCATCCGGATTATCAATACAGTAATCATTAACTGAAGTTGAAATGTAATTTATGTATTTCTTTTCATTTTGACGAATTACAGGAAAAAAGCATTTTATCTGCGATATATATTCTTTGCATAGTTTAGTCTTTTTTTCGGAATTCATATTAACCCTCCTTATTATATTGTGTTATTCTATGGTTTCTTCGGAATCGTAAATGGCTGTATCTTTTAAAGTCTTGTAGTCATTATGCAGTTTTATTACTTCGAGAGTTGAAGCAATCATAATAACGGCTATAAGGATGATTGAGATATATCTAAAAGTTCTTGCCCGTTTGACTTTTTTAAAATATGGCTTTAAGGAGTCGGTGGTTGTCATTATATAGTTATTGATGGTTTCCTGGGGAGAACCAAATTGTTCATATATATCCTGTATATTTGCATCAGAGTGTTCTGTGCAGTAATCATCTACTGAGTTTGATATTATTTTTAAAAATTTTTTTCACGGAATTTATAGCAGAGATGGGAGATAAAACGCAGCTTATGCTGATTGCTCTTACATCTAAGTACAAGTTAAGAGATATTATATGTGGAACGGCTATTGCTATCCTTGTACTAAATGGACTTGCTGTTCTTGCCGGCGGATTGGTTAGTGAATTGATTCCGGAATGGCTTATTAAAATGATCGCAGCATTTGCTTTTCTTTATTTTGCAGCATCAACGATCGCAGGGGATGAGGAAGAAGAGGAAGAAGGCAGCAGATCAAAGATTCAGTTTGCTCCACTTGCAGTATTTTGCACATTTTTTGTAGCAGAGCTTGGCGATAAGACACAGCTTACTGCCATTACTTTTGGTGCTAATGAAGGTATGAGTGCAGCATTTGTCGTATGGATCGGCTGTTCTTTGGGACTTTTTGCAGCAGATATTCTTGGAATGTTGATTGGCTATTTGTTAAAGAGCAAGGCGCCGGATGGACTGCTGAATACACTTGCTGTTGCCATCTTCTCCGTATTTGGTGTATACACACTTTATCAGGGGCTAAAGCTGATAAGAGCAAGCGTTTATGCAATTCCGGTATTCTCGATCCTAATTGTGGTAACGGTTATTTTTGCAGGTTTGTGTGGCTGGCTGTTTTACAGAAAATCAGATACCAAAATTGAGGATTCCAATGAAAATGTAGACAAGGAAGATACCGATGAAAACGGAAAGTCAGATCCGTTCGATGCCACAGACAATAAGAAGGACGATAATTCAGGAAATAAAGATGCCGATACGGGGAATTATATTGATAGTAATTGCGGCAGTGATTGCAGTGACAGGAACGGTTTTATTTATCCGGAAGAAAAAGAAACAGAAGTAGAATTATAATTTGAATGGAATCAGAGGTCGCATATGAAGAACTTTACAATCCGTCTGGCAGGACAGTATTTTACCATCTGCCCTGTCTGTGATTATATCAGAGAATATTGCAAAGATTGGAACTGGGAGTTGGATTTAATACACCAACAATCATTCGGTTTCCATTTGAAAAGCTGGTAAGAGAACATGATAATATAAGTCTTATCAGACTGAGTCTTGACCAGGCAATTGTTCCGGAAAGTTTTGGTAACATAGCAGTAGGCATACAAGCGGATATGGCGGAGAGCATAAAAGATATTGTGGAGGAAGTGAAACGTAAGCTATTATGACGCATATGTTCAAACACTTTGATGGAAGCGGTACAGGGATCCGTTCTCTGTTGGATCAATATGTGTATTTGAATCGGCTGGAAGATTCCCTTGATTTTCCTTATATTGACAAGCAGTGTGAGATCCTTGGTATTGCAGATTTTGAAAAAGAAAATAGGGATCTTTGCAAGAAAGTGTTCTGAATAAATGATATCCTCGCAGAAGAAGGGACGGAAAGAGCAGTATGATTATTGCCCGGTACTGAAAAGGCATCACTGGCTTCTGCCGTTTTACTGGGTGTACCGGGCTGTCCGGATGATTTTCAGTAAGGAGAGGAGAAGCAGGACATTCCAAGAAATAACTATTGTGAAAAAAATCCGGCAGGATCAGTAGGGAAAGTGTTGAATAATAATGGACAAATGATGAGCGAATGATGATCATTTCCCCACATCCGATATTGACAAGACGATAATCTTTCAGTATGATTGAGACAGCGAGTATCACGGAAAGGGAGGAAGATATGAAACAAAGAAAACGAGGAATAAGGCGGATGTTTGCCGGAGCCATGGCGGTTCTTATGGTGCTGTCAGCAGTGAATGTGAGCGGCTGGAGCGTGATGAATGCGAAGGCGGAGGAGACTGCAGTGCAGGTAAATGATAGTGCTGGAAAGACTGAACAGCAATCCACGGAAGAGGAAGAGTGTAAGCATGAGGGGGTTGAAATAACTTTCAACAGCAACGGTTTCGGGAACTGCCCAAAATGCAATGCAATCGTATATCAGCCTGCTGTTGAAACAACTGACAAATATGACATTGACGATGACAGCATGAAAGAGACTGTTTACGAAATCAGCAATGCAGGTCAGCTGTACTGGTTTGCAGGACTTGTAAACGGTACTCTTGATGGAGTTGAACAAAACACATTAGCCAATGCAGTTCTGACAGCCAACATCACAGTAAATGAAAATCTTCTTGATTCCTTACAATACGATACAGAGGGCAACGTTTCCAACGGAAGTGATTTTATAACCTGGACACCGATTGCAGATTGGATGGGAAATCGTACAACACAGTATTCAGGAACGTTTGACGGAAATAATAAAACCGTAAGTGGTTTATACTTTAATGATAATTCAACACGTATTGGATTATTCGGAAGTTCAGAAGCTGATGGCAACATAAAAAATGTTGGAGTTGTTGATTCCTATTTCAAGGGGAATGATTTTGTGGGCGGTGTGTGTGGACGCAATGACGGCACAATCACAAACTGTTATAATGCAGGGAATCTTACCGCTATTGAGTCATCTGCTACTATAGGCGGTATATGTGGATACAATAGTGGCACAGTCACAAACTGTTATAACACAGGAACTGTTACCGCTACCGACCAAGTAGCTTCTGTGGGTGGTGTGTGTGGTTGTAGTATTGAACTAATTTCAAACTGTTATAACATAGGAACTGTTACTGCTGCTAGCTCAGATGCTGATATAAGCGGTATATGTGGATACAATTTTGGGCCAGTCAAAAATTGCTATTACCTCGCAGACACAGAAGATGAAAATGGCGGCAAAACCACCGCACAATTTGTAAGCGGTGAAGTTGCGTATCTCCTCTCACAAGGTTGTACAGTAGGTGAAGGTGAAGATGCCGTAACTTACAGTGGCTCTGTATGGGGACAGGCACTTGGCGGAAATGGTGATACATATCCTGTTCTGAAAAAGGCAGGGGATGTTGAGAATACAGTATATCGGAATGAAACCTATCCAGGTTGTGAAGGCAATCCGGGTGATCTGGTCTATTCGTATTCAAATACACAGAAAGCTCCGGCTTATGCTGAGCACACCGATGAAGATTTAGATGGCAAATGCGATGTTTGTAAGCTGGATTTTAAAACATTTGAACAGCTTGGAAAGCTAATTACCAAAGTTAAGCAGAATTTAAGTGATGGAAAGTACGCAGATGTGCAGTACACGACAGCTTCTATTGATGCTTTACGAAAGGCTATTGTTGTTGCAGACACTATTACAGAGGCTTCTTCTGATACAGATGTTGCAACAGCCTTTGATAAGCTGCTTGCAGCATCTACAGTAGGTACAGGTGGGCTTATCAAGGCAGATCACAATATTGTCATATCATTTGCGGATGCTAAAAGAGGCATAGCATCAGGAAATGGATGGTATGCAAACGGCGATACCGTTACCCTTAAAGTAACACCAAGTGTAGGATACATTTTCAGCAGATGGACCCAAGATAAAGCAGGTAATACATCTGTAGGAACAGAGAGTACATATATCTTTACCTTAGGGGCTGATAGTCCGGATGCATATTATGCATGGCTTGATGAAGTAAAATATACAGTGACATGTAAAAACACAGAAGGTGGAACATGTAGTACGGATGCAGAAGGCGGAAAGTATGTATATGGACAGACTGCAAAAGTGACAGCAACAGCGAATGATAACTATGAATTTGTAGGCTGGAAGGATAGTTACGGAACAACGGTAAGCACGGATGCTGTTTACAGCTTCACAGTGCTTGGTGATACTGCATTGACACCGGAATTTGTCAAGATTAAGACAGAGGAAGGAAATGAGATTGCTTATGTAACTGTAAGCTTCTACCATCAGTCAGGAAAGCTTCTGGACAGTCAGAAGGTTGTTTCCGGCGAAGGAAAGATTACCACTACAGTAAATGCACCGACAAAGGTAGGCTTTGACTTCCTTGGATGGTCTGCAAAGGCAAGCGGTGCAACAGCAGCAGATGTGGTTAATTTTGAAACTGCAACCTTTAGCGAGAATACCAGTCTTTATCCGGTATTTAAGGCGCAGGATATTACTTATACATTAACAGTAGTAGGTTTACAGACAGAGCAAAAGGCTCCACAGTCTAGTGTTACGGTTACTGCAGATCCGATTGAAGGTAAACAGTTTGTTGGCTGGAAGGATGCAAATGGCAATATCGTAAGCTATGACAGCACATATACTTTCATCATCACCGGAGACACCACACTCACGGCATGTTATGAGCAGGCAGACAGTGTGATAGTGAAAGAGCCGACGATAATCATAGGTGAGCCAACCTACGAGGATATTACCGGTGGATATAAGATGGCATTTTATTTCAACTATACAGTTCCAGAGGACTGTAAGTTGGTAGATATTGGCATTATCAGAAAGAAGGGTGATTATGCGGCAGATGGAATTACCCTTGAAACAGATGGCATATCACAGTATTCCGTGTTATCTAAGCTTGGCAGCGAAGGACAGTTCTATTATACAAAATCAAATTATTATGGAACTGGACATACGGTTACGGGCTATATGATATATGAGAAGAATGGAATCAGATATACAGTGTATAGTGATTCAATATATGGTGTAAAGAACAACTAGTTTAAGTGAAAGGAAGAAAAAAGAAATGAAAGAAGCTTATGAAGTAGCAGAAATGGAAATTATTGAATTTGAAACAGAAGATGTGATTACTACCAGTGGTGGTGAGATTGGTGGCGGTGGTGAAGGCTTCGGAGAATAAGAATACCATTATACAGGAGGCGGCGGTGTAAACCGCCGCTTTTTCCAAATAACAGAGAAGTTATTTAAATTATTTAGCACAGTAACGGGTATTTATAAATGGCTGTCATTATCAACCAGTACAGAGGAGATTGATTGTGAAGATAAAAAATATGATTTTAACAGCAGTATGTATTTGCTTCCTTTGCCTGTTTGGAAGTGTACAGGTGTATGCGGCAGAATATTATGGAAATTTTCAATACGAAGATAATGGAGAAAACGTATCAATTTATGCATATAATGGAAGCGACAAAGAGGTTACCATTCCTGCATATATCAATGGCAAGGCAGTAACAGAAATCAATGATTATGCATTTTTATTATGTAATTCGGTAGAGAAGATAATCGTACCATCTACAGTTACAACGATTCATGCAAATGCATTTTCCGGTGCCGGAAATCTCAAGAATGTGGTACTTGCTTCCGCAGATACCAAAATTGAGGATTCCAATGAGAATACGGATAAGAAAGATACAGATGAGAACGGAAAGTCAAATCCGTCCGATGCCACAGACAATAAGAATGGCCATAATTCAGGAAATAAAGATGCCGGAAACGCTAATCCGTCCGGCACATCAAATAATCAGACTAAGGAACAGTCCGGAGCCAACAATAATCAGAGCAATTATAAAGTTACGGTTGATTCCTCAGTAGATACAGCCGCAGAGGAAAAGAAACTTGCGGAGCAGTACAAGAAAGAAAATAAGACAGATGACGGCGCTACAGCACAAAATGGTGATACAGAAAAGCAGGGTGGTGGAACAGAGATTGCAGGAATTGATGAAGGCATAGATGCCGACGAAAATACCGTCGGCTCAAATGCAGATACAGCCTCTGAAAAACCACAAAGTATGCCGGTGTGGGGAATTATATTGACAGTAGTTGCAGCAGCGATTGCAGTGTCAGGAACGGTTTTATTTATCCGGAAGAAAAAGAAACAGAAGTAGAATTATAATTTGAATGGAATCAGAGGTCGCATATGAAGAACTTTACAATCCGTCTGGCAGGACAGTATTTTACCATCTGCCCTGTCTGTGATTATATCAGAGAATATTGCAAAGATTATATAGTAGCTGATGATGCAGTGCATGGAATCGGAGATAGTGCAACGGGGTGTGAGACAGTGAATGTGACAGGAATTACTACAAATGGTGCGCTAGAGACACTATCCCGTTTTTACATTGCCACAACTCAGTCCGATATCGACTTTGAGCGTGAGAAATCCGCCAGAGAGGATATCAAAGAGGGCATTCCCATCAGGCATTTTTCCGATGCCTACCTGGAGACACTTGCGGTCTATCGCAAGATTGCAGACCACCTCTTATCCTGCGATACCCTGCTTTTTCATGGCTCGGTCATTGCTGTAGATGGCGAAGGCTATCTTTTTACCGCGAAAAGCGGTACCGGCAAGTCTACCCATACACGCTTGTGGAGAGAGTATTTCGGGGAGCGTGCTGTCATGGTAAATGACGATAAGCCGCTTCTTCATATCACAGGCTCCGGTGTGACAGCCTATGGCACACCCTGGGATGGCAAGCACAGACTCAGCACAAATATCGCAGTACCGTTAAAGGGTATCTGCATATTGACAAGAGACATCACAAATCATATCGAGCAGGCAGAGCCGCATGCTGCATATCCGCTGATCGTCCAGCAGACAAACAGAAGCCTGTCGGCAGATGGAATGAAGCAGACACTTTTCCTCATAGACCGTATGCTTAATGTAGTGCCGGTCTACCGGCTTGGCTGCAACATGGATATCGAGGCGGCAAGGGTGGCTTATGAAGGAATGAACAGACTTAATGAACAGGAGGAATCATAGATGAGATTAAAAGATACATTTATCACACACGACAGCGATGGAGAGCAGGTTTTAATTGATGTAACCAGCTCATTTGCAGGGCTTGTCAGAAGCAACAAGACAGCTGCATTTATCGTGGAGTGCCTGAAAACAGATACTACCAAAGAGCAGATTGTCGAGGCTATGTATGAGAAATACGATGCACCGAAGGATGTACTGCAAAATGATGTGGAGTCGATTGTGGAGAAGTTATGTGGCATTGGAGCGATAGAGGAATGACCAGATTATCTTATGAGGAATATCTACGGAAATATCATACTCTCACATACAAAAATGTAGGAGTGAGTATGCTGCCGCTGTTAAAGCAGAGACGGGATTCTTTTACGGTGCGTGAGGTGAAAAAGGGCGAAAGCTGTAAGTTATGGGATGTCGTGTTGTATAAAAGAGGCACAGACCAATATGTGCTTCACAGAATTATCAAGGTATATGATGATTCCTATGATATCCTTGGCGATAACTGCATTGGGATAGAGCGTGGAATCACAAAGACAGATGTTCTTGGTGTTATGACAGACTTTACCCACAAAGGGAAACAGTATAAGACCGATGACATAAGATACCGATTGTATGTGTGGCTGTGGTGCAGACCATATAAGCTGCGGATATTTTTAAAGAAGATCAGAATGAGATTAAAATATGTTTTGAGAAAAAAGAGAGAAAAATGAATCGAAGTTGGTGTGATTATTTATGAGAAAGACGAATAAATCTGCCCTGCACTTTATCAACGAGGTCGCAGGCAAAAGCAGATTATATATCATATTCCTGCTGCTGGTGCAGATGGCACTTGGCATCAGCAGTGTTGTTTATGCCCTTTTACTACGTGGACTGATTGATGGTGCTGTGGAACACGACAGATACTGGATGTTATCTTATTTTGTGATGTTTGCAGCACTTGTTGCAGGGCAGATCGCACTTCGTGCTGTGCTTCGTTTTTTAGAGGAGTTTTCCAAGGCTGCTTATGAGAATGCTTTTAAGAAGAGACTTTTTGCAGGTCTGCTGACACACAGCTATGGAGTAGTTACGGCAACGCATTCCGGAGAGTGGATGAACCGTCTGACTTCGGATACCGTTGTAGTGTCAGAGGGACTTGCAACGATTGTTCCGGGGGTTGCTGGAATGGCGACGAAAATGGCAGGTGCACTTGTGGTAATACTTATTATGGAGCCGAGATTTGTCTATATTCTTCTGCCTGGTGGAGTCCTTCTGGTGTTGCTTACATACATATTCCGAAAGCAGCTTAAGAAGCTGCACAAGCAGATGCAGGAGAAGGATGGGCTGGTGAGGATTTTTCTGCAGGAGCATCTTGGGAGTCTGCTGATTGTCAAAGCATTTGGCAGGGAGGAGGATACTCTTTCACAGGCAGTCTGGCACATGGATGAGCACAAGAAAGCCCGTATGCATAAGAATCATTTTTCCAATGTCTGCAACATCGGCTTTGGAGCAGTTATGAACGGAGCTTATGTGCTTGGAGCAGTCTATGGAGCTTTTGGTATCTATAATGGCACTATGACCTACGGAACATTTATGGCGATGCTTCAGCTTA
>OLJA01001633.1_pt1 | contig 11047 bp, 9 predicted proteins | sample 1601401 | NCBI WGS metagenome assembly OLJA01 (sample SAMN01915217, study PRJEB22387) | human gut metagenome | isolation source: stool | host: Homo sapiens | place: USA | reverse complement strand
TATATTTTCGATACGAACCTAAGGCAATCTGTAGGGGACGATGCTTGCATCGTCCCGGATGTCGGGCCTTGTCAGATATCTTGCTTCGTGATACCGGCAAACACTCCGCTGGTACACTCTGCCCCCTACGGCCGCCTTCCCCTTTCGCTTCATTCTTATCATAATACGCGGCAGGTGTGAAATTTTCAACATTTTGTGCTGTCCCCGTTTAAAATTTTCCGGTTTTCCCGCTTGGCATGTTGTGGTATACTGTTAGCAGTATGATAAGTTGGGGGTGTATGCTTTCTACAGCCACCGCCCCACAAGTTATATGATTTGTTTATCAAATCTTGCAAGAAATACATTTTGTATTAAGTCTATCGGAGGTTCTGGCCATGCTGGATATCATTCTGCTTGGCACCGGCGGCACACAGCCCCTGCCGGAGCGCGCCCTGGCGGCTGCCTGCATCACGGTGGGCGGCTCCAACCTGCTGCTGGACTGCGGCGAGGGCACCCAGACTGCCGCGCGCCGGGCCGGGGTCAGTATTTTCCGCATGGACGCCATTCTGCTGACCCATTACCACGGGGACCACATTTTCGGCCTGCCCGGCATCTGGCAGACGATGGCCGCCCAGGGCCGCACTGCCCCCCTCGTCATGGCTGGGCCGCCGGGCTTGACGGATGTGGTGCGCACCTTTTACGCCGTGGCCGGACCGCTGCCGTTCGAACTACGGCTGAAAGAACTGCCGGACTGCAAAGGCGAGTTTGAAGTGCCCGCCGGGTGCGTGCAGGCGTTCCCCCTCAAGCACCGGGTACCCTGCTGCGGATATGCGTTCACCCTGCCGCGGGCGGGCAAGTTTGATCCCCAGCGGGCAAAGGCGGCGGGTATCCCCGTGCGTTACTGGTCCACCCTGCAAAGCGGCCAGCCGGTGGGCGGCTTCCTGCCGTCCCAGGTTCTCGGCCCGCCGCGCCGCGGGCTGAAAGTTGTCTATGCGACCGACACCCGCCCCTGCGCTGCGCTGCGCCGCGCTGCACAGGATGCCGATCTTTTGTTGATGGATTCCACCTATGCCGATGACGCCGACCTGCCCAAAGCGAAGTTATACGGCCATTCCACCTGCCGCGAAACGGGGGTCCTTGCCGCCGAAGCCAACGTGTGCCGCCTGTGGCTGACCCATTACAGCGCCGCCGTAACGGACCTTGCCCCCGGCCTTGCCGCCGCGCAACAGGCGTTCCCCACCGCAGCCGCCGGGGTTGACGGCATGCGGCTGACCTTGAATTTTGACCCTGATTAAATGAGGTTTTCCCCTTGAAAAAATCTACCCGTCTGAACATTTTGTTTGCCATCATCATTCTGCTGGCCGCCGGGGTGCTGTGGCTCTGTTTCGGCCATCCGGCTGCCGGGTCCGGTCTGGTTGCCGTGCTGACCTATGGCGATGACAGCACCCAGCTGCGCATCCCGCTGGACACCGACCATCGCTATGATATTGATACCGGCTATTACACCATCCATCTGGTTGTGGAAAACGGCGGCATCCGCTTTGTGGAAAGCCCCTGCCCGGACCACACCTGTGAATCCTTTGGCGTACTGACCAAACAGGGCGATTGGGCCGCCTGCCTGCCCGCCCGCGCCAGCGTTACCGTTGAATAACCATACATTACGGAGGTTCCCCATGAAACCCACCTACAAGCAAGTGACCAAAACCCGCTATATTGAGCAGATCAGCCAGCTGGCGGAAGAAATTTTTGTTCAGCATTACACCAAGCTGACCCCGAAGGTGGCCGCCGCACTGGCCGACAAGTACCAGAGCGATATTCTGACCGATGATGAAATCCACAGCGGCGTCATCAACTACTTTTTGATCTACCTCGGCACCGAGCCGGTGGGCTATTTTGCGCTGGACCTGGGCCCCGCGGGCGCTATGTGCCTGAGCCGCCTTTTCCTCAAGGAGAAGGCACGCGGGCAGGGCATCGGACGCAGTATCGTGGCCTACGCCCAGAAGCTGGCCGAGGGTGATGGCCGCAGCCGCCTGTATATGCGCATCTGGGCCCGCGACCTAAAGGCCGAGGGCTTTGCCAAAAAGTGCCGCTTCCGCAAGGCCGAAACCGCCCCGATGGAGGTCCTGCCCGGCACCACGCTGGACATTACCACGTGGGAGAAGCTGTGGCGGTAAATACACTGCAGGGCGGCTTCTGTTCACCATCGGCTTTGTAGGGAGGGGTCTTGACCCCTCCGCGTCCGCGGGAAGCTGTCACCGAAGGTGACTGATGAGGGCCAACCTTGCGTGGTAGACCGTTTCCGCGCAACCGCAACCATACAATCTGGAGATACAACATGAAATTTCTGCACTTGGCTGACCTGCACCTTGGCAAACGGGTCAACGGGTTTGATATGCTGGAGGATCAGCGGTTTATTCTTGAACAAATCCTTAGCCTATGTGAAAAACACGGCGTAGAAGCCGTCCTTCTGGCCGGTGACATCTATGATACCCCGGTGCCGCCCGCCGCGGCCTGCACGCTGCTGGACTGGTTTCTGACCCAGCTCTCCGCGCGCAAAATCCCGGTGCTGGCGGTGTCCGGCAACCATGACAGCGCCGAGCGCCTCGACTTTGCCAGCGGCCTGCTGGCCGGGCAGGGTGTACACATTGCCGGGCGTTTCACCGGCTGCCCGCGTCAGGTGGTGCTGTATGACCGGTTCGGCCCGGTCGAGTTCACGCTGCTGCCCTTTGTGCGGGCCGCCACGGTGCGCCACTATCTGCCGGAGGCCGAAATCACCGACTACGATTCCGCTGTCGGCGCGGCGCTGGCCGTCTGTGAGCCCGCCGCCCCGCGCCGCGTGCTGGTGGCCCACCAGATGGTGGTTTCCGGCGTGTGCCCGCCCCAACTGGCGGGCAGCGAGACCGCGCCCCTGACGGTCGGCACGGTGGATTCTGTCGATGCTTCGCGGTTTGCGGGCTTCTGCTATGCGGCGCTGGGGCACATCCACCGCGCCCAGCGCGTCGGCATTGACGCGGTGCGCTACGCGGGTGCGCCGCTGTGCTACCATCTGGACGAGTGCGGGCTGCAAAAATCCGTCACCCTTGTGCGCCTTGGCAAGCGCGGTGTGGAGAAAATCGACCAACTGCCGCTGACGCCGCGCCGCGCTATGCGCCACCTGACCGGCCCGCTGGCCAAGCTGGTGGAGCACCCCACCGACACCGAGGATTACATCTGGGCCACCCTGACCGACCCCACGCCGCTGCCTGACGCGATGGCACAGCTGCGTGCCGCCTACCCCAACGCCATGCGGCTGGACTACCAGCCCCGCGGCGCGGCGGCCCTGCCTGCCGAGATGACCCAGGCCGTGAAGGGCAAGCCCTTTGCCGAGCTGTTCCAGGACTTTTTCACCAAGATGAACGGCCGGCCGCTGACCACCGAGGAAGTGCTGGCTGTGAAAAAATTGCGCGAGGAGGCGTCAAAAACAGAATGAAACCCCAGAAGCTGATTCTGAACGCCTTCGGCCCTTATGCCGCGCACACCGAGCTGGACTTTGCAGCCTTCGGCGGCAATGGGCTGTTCCTTATTGGCGGCGATACCGGCGCGGGCAAGACCGCCCTGTTTGATGCCATCACCTTCGCCCTCTATGGCGAGGCTTCCGGCGAGAACCGAAAAACAACGATGCTGCGCAGCGATTTTGCGGCGCCGGACGTGGAAACTTCGGTGGAGCTGACCTTTACCCACCGCGGGCGCACCTACACTGTGCGCCGCTGGCCCGACCAGCAGCGTGCCGCCAAGCGCGGCAGCGGTATGGTCAAGGTGCCCGCCAAGGCTGAGCTCATCCGTGAGCCGGACGAGCCCGTCAGCGGTGCCTCTGCCGTGACCGATGCAGTGGTCAAGCTGCTGGGCATTGACGCCAAGCAGTTTGCACAGGTGTCGATGCTGGCGCAGAACGATTTTACCAAGCTGCTCAACGCGCCCTCCGCCGAGCGTGCCGCTATCTTGCGCCGCATTTTTGACACGGCAGACCACCAGCGTCTGGGACAGGCCGCGCAGGAGCACGCCCGCAAGGCGGACGAGGAATGTAAACGTCTGGATGATGTACTTTTGATGCACGTGGGCGCACTGCTGGGCGAGGGCGCGGACGAGACGACCGCCGCAGACCTGAAGGAAATACAGGCTGAGCGCGACCCCTTTGCCGCCGGTGCCGCTGCCGAGCTGGCCGGGCTGCTGCTGCAGGCCGATGAGGCCAACGAGAAGCGTGAGACCGGCGTGATGCAGGAGCTGGACGAGAAGATTGCCCGCGGTGACGCCGGACTGAAAATTGCCGAGGAGCGCGCCGCCCGCCGCCGCCAGCTGGCCGCACTGATTGCCGAGGAGCAGCGCGCCGCCGATGTGGCGCACCAGACCGACATCATTATGACCGATTTGGAAAAGCGCACGGCGAACGTGAAGGAGGGCATTGCCAAAAACGAGGCCGACCGCGCCGCGCTGAGCCAGGCCGAGGCCGATTTGCTGAAAACCGACCACCGCATTGAGCTGGCGGAGGGGCTTTCGGCTGACTGCAAGCAGCTTTTGCAGAGCCTGACCGATGCCGACCGGGCCGAGCAGGCCGCCGCCGCCCGCCAGAAGGAGTATGTGGCCGCGCAGGCCGCGCTGGACGCGGCTGAGGAAGAATACAGCACGATGCAGCGCCAGCTGAACGCCAACCGCGCCGGATTGCTGGCCAGAGAGCTGGAAAAGGGCAAGCCCTGCCCGGTCTGCGGCTCCACCCGACACCCCAAGATTGCGGCATTGCCCAAGGACCACATCACCGAAAAGCAGCTGGAGGAGCGCGAAAAGGAGCTGACGGCCCAGCGTCGCAGCACCGCCGCCGCCAGCCGCACCGCCGGTGACGCCGCCGCCCACGCACATGAGCTGCGCACCGCCCTGCAGCGGGACGCAGATGGATTTTTCGCCCGGCGCGGCGACCGCTACACCGGCAAACCCGCCGCCGAACTGACCGCGGACGAGCTGAAGGCCGCCCTGACCGCCCAGCAGGAGAGCCTGACCGAGGGGCTGCGCGGCCTGCAGGCCGACCATCTGAAGCTGAAGCAAAAGACCGACCGCGCCAAGAGCCTTGCCCGGCAGGCGGAGCTGTTGAGCAGCCAGCTGGCCGATTTGGATAAGCAGAGCTTTGCGGCCAACCGCCGTGCCGCCAACGCTAAGGCGGGCCACGCCGCAGCCACGGCCCGTGTGCAGCAGATGCAGGAAACGATGCCCAAGCGGGACAACCCAGACGCGCTGGCCCAGCTGCAGGACGCACTGGCGCGCCTGCGCCGCGACCGCGCCGCGGCCATGACGGCCCGCGATGCCGCCGTGCACCGCCTGCACACAAACCGCGCCGCGCTGGAAGCGCTGCAGAAGGCGATGAAGGCCAGCGCCGCCGCCCGCGAAAAGCGCGCTATGTGGGATAACCTTTCCAAAACCATCAACGGCAACCTGACCGGAAAAATCAAGCTGCCCTTTGAACAGTACGTACAGGCGTTCTATTTTGATGGTGTGGTCGAGGCTGCCAACCTGCGTTTCACCCGCATGACGGACGGCCAGTACCGCCTGCAGCGCCGCAAGAGCGAGGCCGTAGGCGGCAAGACCGCGCTGGATCTGGACGTCTTTGACGCCTACACCGGCAAGACCCGCCCGGTGGGCAGTCTGTCCGGCGGCGAGAGTTTTATGGCCGCGCTGAGCCTGGCGCTGGGCATAAGCGACACGATTCAGCAGAACGCGGGCGGCGTGGTCATCGAGACGCTCTTTATTGACGAGGGCTTTGGCTCGCTGGACGCCGACAGCCTGGAAAAGGCTGTGGACACGCTGGCCGGGCTGGCCGGTGGGGATAAGCTCATCGGTGTGATTTCCCACGTGGAGGCACTGCAGGACCGCCTGACGCGGCAGATTCATGTGACCAAGACGCGGGCGGGCAGCAAGGCAGAGATAGAGATTTCGTAAATGATGAATGTAAAATCAACGCTGCAGCAAGAATTAGAGACCCTCTCCGCGGCCCGCTACCCGCTGCATATGCCGGGGCACAAGCGCCGCCAGCCGCCCGCACAGGGGCTGGACTGCTATGCGTGGGATATGACCGAGATTGACGGCGCGGACGATTTGCACGATGCGGACGGCATCCTTGCCGCGGCCATGGCGCGCACGGCGGCACTGTACGGGGCTCGGCGGTGCTGGTATCTGGTAGGCGGCTCCACGGTCGGTCTGCTGGCGGGTATCCGTGCGCTGGCACCCTTCGGCAGCACGGTCATTGCGGCGCGCAACTGCCACAAGGCCGTCTACCATGCCCTTGAGCTGGGCCGCCTGACGGCCCACTGGCTGACGCCGCCGGTCGATGCACAGTTCGGCGTCTACGGCAGTGTGCGCCCCGCCGATGTGGCCGCCGCGCTGGACGCCGCGCCCGAAGCGCGGTGCGTGATTCTGACCAGCCCGACCTATGAGGGCGTTCTGAGCGATATAGCGTCCATTGTGCAGCTCTGCCACGCCCGCGGCGTGCCGGTGCTGGTGGACGAGGCCCACGGCGCGCACTATCTGCCCTTTGCCGCGCAGTACGGCTGGCAGGGCGGCGCGGTGCAGGCCGGGGCGGACTTGGTGGTGCAAAGCGCCCACAAGACGCTGCCCAGCCTGACCCAGACCGCCTTTTTGCAGCTGAACGGCGATTTGGCGGACCCCGCCGAGGTCGAGCGTCAGCTCGATGTGTTTGAGACGAGCTCGCCGAGCTACCCGCTGCTGGTCAGTCTGGACGGCTGCACCCGGTGGCTGGCGGAGCAGGGGCCGCAGGCCTTTGCCGCGTGGCGCAGCCGCCTGACGGTGTTTGACGAGGCGGCGCGGAAATTTAAGAACATAAAAGTGCTGTGCTACGGCAGCGATGCCCCGCACCCGGACTTTTTTGCGTATGACAGCGGCAAAATTCTGCTGCAGATTGGCGCGGCTGGGGCGGCGTATCTGCGCCGGAACGGCTTTGAGCCGGAGATGGTCTGCGGCCCGAATGTGCTGGCAATGACCAGCCCCAGCGATGATGCCGATGCGCTGGAGCGTCTGGCAGATGTGCTGAACGCATGGGACGAAACCGCAACGCCGCCCGCCGCCCCCGCGCATATCTTGCCCGCCCCCGGCGCGGCGCGGTGCACCATTGGCGAAGCGCTGCTGCGCCCCGCGCACACCGTGCCCCTGCGGGACGCCGTGGGGCAGACCGCGGCCGAATACCTTTGGGCTTACCCGCCCGGCGTGCCGCTGGTTGCCCCCGGCGAGACCATCACCGCCGAGCTGACGGCGGCCTGCGCAGAGCTTGCGCAGGCCGGTACAAGGGTGCGCCACACCGGCGGCAGCGACACGGAAGCTATTTTGGTGCTGCGCTGACCTATTGACAAGGCAGGCCGGATTGTGGTACTATAATAATAATTCTAAAATATACAAAGGGGTGACTGTTTTATGAAGCACATCCAGACTCTCGAGACCCGCGATATGGCTAAGAGCCTGCTGAACGGTGGTTGCGGCGAGTGCCAGACCTCCTGCCAGAGCGCCTGCAAGACCAGCTGCGGCATTGCCAACCAGCCTTGCGAGAAGACCGACAAGTAATTTTTGCTGGCTTTGATGCCGGGATGCCGCCATGGCAGCCCGGCATTTTCTATGATACATCGCAGAAATGCGCGGCGTCGGGGACGCCGCACCCCTGCGGAACCCCCAAAAGGAGCAGACAAAACTATGATTCATCAGTATAAACTCAGCGGCTACAATATTGTGCTGGATGTCTACAGCGGCAGCGTGCACGCGGTGGACGATGTGGCGTATGACGCCATCGCCCTGATTGACGCGGGCAACACGCGGGAGCAGGCCGCCGCCGCGCTGGCAAAAAAGTATGCGGGCCGCGCCGATGTAACAGAGGCCGACATCAACGACTGCCTGGATGATATTGACGAGCTGACCGCCGCCGGCCAGCTGTTTGCGCCGGACGCCTACGCCGACCATGCGTTTGACTTCAAGAACCGTTCCAACGTGGTCAAGGCGCTCTGCCTGCACGTGGCACATACCTGCAACCTGAATTGCAGCTACTGCTTTGCTGCGCAGGGCAAATTCCACGGCGAGGCCGGCCTGATGAGCTTTGAGACCGGCAAGCGTGCACTGGATTTCCTGATTGAAAATTCCGGCACCCGCCGCAACCTGGAGGTTGACTTCTTCGGCGGCGAACCGTTGATGAACTTCGAGGTCTGCAAGCAGCTGGTTGCCTATGCACGCAGCATCGAGAAAAAGTATAACAAGAACTTCCGCTTCACGATGACCACCAACGGCATCGGCATCACCGATGAGGTCATCGACTGGTGCAATCAGGAGTGCCACAATGTGGTGCTCTCCCTTGATGGCCGCAAGGAGGTCAATGACCGCTTCCGCGTGGATTTGGCGGGCAACGGCAGCTATGACCGCATTGTGCCCAAATTCCAGAAGCTGGTCAAGGCACGCGGCGGCAAGGGCTACTATATGCGCGGCACGTTTACGCATCACAACGTTGATTTTACCAAGGATTTGTTCCATATGGCGGACGATCTGGGCTTCACCGAGCTCTCGATGGAGCCGGTGGTTGCCGCGCCCGATTCCCCCGAGGCCCTGACCGAGGAAGACCTGCCCAAGCTGTTTGACCAGTATGAGCTGCTGGCCAACGATATGCTGCGCCGCCAGAAGGCGGGCAAGCCCATCACCTTCTACCACTACATTCTGGATCTGAAGCATGGCCCCTGCATCTACAAGCGCATTTCTGGCTGCGGCTCCGGCACCGAGTATATGGCCGTGACCCCGTGGGGCGACCTGTACCCCTGCCACCAGTTTGTGGGCGACCCCGACTACAAGCTGGGCAACGTCTGGGACGGCGTGACCAACACCGCCCTGCGCGATGAGTTCAAGCTCTGCAACGTCTATGCCCGCCCCGATTGCAAAGACTGCTGGGCGCGGCTGTACTGCGCGGGTGGCTGCGCGGCCAACGCCCTGCACGCCACCGGGGACATCCACGGCACGTATGAGTACGGCTGCAAGGTGTTCCGCAAGCGGATGGAGTGCGCCCTGATGATGCAGGTAGCCCAGCGCCTTGACCCCGAGCTGGCCCAGAACGCTGTCAAGTTCGAGAGCGACTGTGACGGCTGTGGCGAGGGCAACGACGGCGCGTGTGAAAAGTAACGATTGATATAGCAAAAAATCCGGACTCGGGGAGAGTCCGGATTTTTTGTGTAAAGGGGGATTTGGCGGGAACGTTGCGGGACGCCGCCCCCTGCGGGTAAACAGGGAACGGTATATTACCGAACAGTTTCGGCGGGGTGGGGGTACCCCGCCCTACGCACAACGCAAAAAAACGTTATGCGGTAGGGGCCGGGCATTGCCCGCCCGCAAGGCTTACTCCTCCTGCGGCAGGGACTGAATGAGCTTGCGGCCGTTGGTCAGGTAAAGCACCAGCGCGACCACCAGCGTGACCACCTCGCCAAGGGCCAGCGGCCACCAGACGATGGAGACGTTCTCCGCGCCGGTGACAAGGCGGGACAGCGCCCAGACCGGCGGCAGAACAAAAATCACCTGACGGCAGAGCGAGATAATCAGCGATTCCACACCGCGGTTCAGCGCCTGAAACACGCCTTGGAACGCAATGCAGAGCCCCGCGGCCAAAAATCCCGGCGAGACGGTGCGCATACAGGCAACGCACATTTCGTGCGTGGTGCCGGACAGCGAGAACAGCCTCGCCAGCGGCTGGGCGAACAGCTCCACACCAAGGCAGCCCAGCAGCATCAGCCCGGCAGTATAGCCCAGGCCCCAGAGGATGCCCTGCTGCACGCGGGCACGGCTGCGCATACCAAAATTGAACGATACAATGGGCGTAATGGCGTCACGCACGCCAAAGGCCGCAAAGATAATCAGCTGCTGAATCTTGTAGTACAGGCCGTACACCGTGACGGCGTTCTGGCCCACCTGCGGGATAGCGCCCAGAATCAGGTTCAGCACGTAGGTCATAACGGTGAGCAGCGCCTGCGAGATGATGGCGGGCAGACCGATGGCGTAGATGTGCAGAATGACAGCGCGGGACGGCCGCCAGTAGCGCAGACCGTTGGAAATTTCCTTGTTGAAGCTCAGATGGAAAAGCAGGCCCAGCACCATTGAGACCAGCTGCCCCAGCACGGTGGCCCACGCTGCGCCGCGCACGCCCATGGCAGGCAGGCCGAACATACCGTAAATCAGCACCGGGTCCACCGCAATGTTGACAACCGCGCCGGTAATCTGCGCGATTGTGGAGTAGAGCGACCGCCCGGTGGCCTGCAGAACCTTCTCATAGACCGAGAAAAGCACAATGCCCAGCGGGATGCCGCAGCAGATGTGCAGGTAATCCACGGCCATTTCCAGCACGTCCGGCGCAATGCTGCCGCCCGCACTCTGCGAGTAGACATAGGGGCGCACGCCCACCACGGCAAACAGCATAAATACCGCCGTGATGCAGACGCCCAGCAGCTGGGCATTGCCCACCGTGCGGTTGGCCCGCTCGTGGTCGCCCTGCCCCAGCAGGCGGGCCAGCAGGGCATTGGTGCCCACGCCGGTGCCAATGGACACAGCCACCATGAACAGCTGCACCGGGAAGGCAAGGCTCAGCGCGGTCAGGGCGGCCTCGCCGCCGTCCGCCATGCGGGCCAGATACGCAGAGTCCACAACATTGTATGCGGCCTGCAGAATCATCGAAAGGACGATGGGCGTGCCGATACGCGCCATCAGGCGGGGCACCGGCTCAGTTGCCATAGGGGGTTGCGATTGGTTTGACATAACATCCTCCTGTAAAAAAGCGCAAAAAAAATAAAACGAGCAGCGAAAACTGGATTTACGCAGTTACGCTACTCGTTTCTTTTATAATAGCAGATTTTACGGCAAAATGCAAAGGGTGAATTTAACAAAGATACGCCGCAAATCCGCCATAGATTTTTGGCAGTAAATCTTAGGGCAACACCGCACAATTCCCGCCTTACGGCTTAAGCACCACTGCTGCGGATCTCCGCGCTAAGAGCCGCCGCAAGCGGCGGTTGCGCTCCGAAGC
>OLJA01001627.1_pt1 | contig 11063 bp, 7 predicted proteins | sample 1601401 | NCBI WGS metagenome assembly OLJA01 (sample SAMN01915217, study PRJEB22387) | human gut metagenome | isolation source: stool | host: Homo sapiens | place: USA | reverse complement strand
AAGGAAAATTCAAGCGCGGCAGCCTTGGTCGCAGGCAGCGAAGCGTCCCTGCGCAGTAACTTTGCGCGTCCGCAGACGCGCCCCCAAGCTGCTTTTTCCACCAAGATAAAAAACCGCCTGCCCACGCCAATCACCGCATGAGCAGGCTTTCCTTCATTCCAAATAGAGCGCAGATGCCGCCGCGACCCCCGCATCGTGCGTAATCGTCAGCAGCAGATGCCCCGGATAGCGCAATGCCGCGCCGCCGGATAGCACCGCCGTCGGCTGCCCCTGCGCCGTGTGCGAAATGGCAATCTCCGTCAGCGGAAAGGCAATGCCGCAGCCGAGCGCCTTGACGATGGCTTCCTTCGCCGCGTACAGCCCCGCCAGCGTGTCCGCCGCCGACGCGCCGCGGCTGCGCAGGTACGCGATTTCCTCTTTCGTCAGGATGCGCTGGAGGAAATGCGTGTTGTCAAGCTGCTGTGCCATCCGCGCAATGCCGCAGATATCCAGCCCGATGCCGCGCAGCTCAGACATAGCCCATGACCCCGCGCACGGATACGTCGCCGGACAGCACGCGCTGCAATACGCCGCTTTCGTCGCGCACCAGCAGCGCACCCGTCTCGTCAATGTCCTCCGCCGTGCCGATGAAGTCAATCTCTGTGCCGATGACGTGTACCCGGCTGCCCAGCGTGCAGCAGTGGCGGCGGTACGCTTCCTGTATGCCGGGGAAGCCGTGCTCTTCCAGCAGCGTCATGTTGTCCTCCAGCGCCTTCAGGTAGTGCACGACAATCTCCCGGCGCACGGGCGGCTCGGCGAACTCCTCCAAGGCGGCGGCGCGGTCAGACAGCTCCGGCGGATATGCCCCGCGCAGCACGTTCAGCCCCGTGCCGACGACAACGTACTCAATCTGGTCGAGGTCAGCGCTGATTTCCAGCAAAATGCCGCACAGCTTCTTGCCGGAGAACACGAGGTCGTTGGGCCACTTAATCTGCGCGTCAATGCCCGTCACTTCGCGGACGGCGTGCGCCATTGCCATCGCGGTCGCGAGGGTAATCAGCGGCGCGTTTTTCGGCGGGAGCTTCGGCCGCAGGAGGACACTCATCAGGATCGCCTGTCCCGCGGGGGCTGACCATGTGCGTCCAAGACGCCCTTTGCCTGCCGTCTGGCATTCGCACAGGCACAGGCTCCCACTCGGCGCGCCCTGCACCGCCATCTGCTTCACCAGCGTGTTGGAGGATGTGATAGTGTGCTCGTAGTGGTTGATGGCACGTCCAAGCGTCTTGGTCGTCAACTGATTCACCCAGAAAATGGGGTCGAGGCTGTCGCCGGGGATAAGGCGGTAGCCGCGGCGGCCGGCGGCTTCAATCTGCCAGCCGTCTTCGCGCAGCTGGGCAATGCGCTTCCACACGGCGGCGCGGCTGATGCCCAGTTCCTGACTGATTTTTTCGCCGGAGACATAATCGCCGCCGGAGAGGATTGCAAGAATGTCATTCATTGGTTTCATCTCCTGAAAAGAGGTGCTTCTGTTGGAGTATATGGTTTTGCCGGAGCAGGACGGGATGCGCCTGCGCGATGTACTGCGCCGCGTGATGGGCGTGAGCTACACGGCGATGAAGTCCGCCAAGTGGAACGGCGGCATCACGGTGGACGGCGACGTGACCCCGGTGGATGCGTTTGTGCGCGCCGGGCAGGTGGTGGCAATCCGCTTCCGGGAGAACGCCCCGGCGTACGCGGTCAAGCCGTATGACCTGCCGCTGGCCATTGCGCATGAGGATGACTGGCTGTTCGTGATTGACAAACCCGCCCCGCTGGCGAGCCAGTCCAGCGCCCTGCACCCGGACGACACGCTGGAAAACGCGCTGTACGCTCATTTGCACTGTCCGACGGATTTCGTCTACCGTCCGGTGAATCGGCTGGATAAGGGCACAAGCGGGCTGATGATTGTCGCCAAGGACGCGCATATTCAGCACCGCTTGCAGGCGCTTCTGCATACGCCGGAGTTCATCCGGACGTATCAGGCGGTGGTGGAGGGCTGCCCGGATGACGACTGCGGCGTGATTGACGCGCCCATCGGCAAGGAGGACGCCGCCAGCATCCGCCGTATCGTAACCGCATCCGGCAAGCCGTCGGTGACGCGCTATCGCGTGCTGAAACGCGGAAAAACGCGCACGCTGGTGGAATTGGTGCTTGAAACCGGGCGCACGCACCAAATCCGCGTACACATGGCGTCCATCGGCTGTCCGGTCGTCGGGGATTTCCTCTACGGCACGGAAATTCCGCAATTGCCGGGGCGGTTCGCGCTGCACGCCAGCGCCTTGACGCTCCATCACCCGATGACGGGGGATTGGCTGTCGCTTACCTCGCCTTTGCCGGCGTCGCTTGCGACACTGCTTGACTGATGGCGGATTGCAGGAAGTCCAAACCCCGCTGCCGCTGGATGGCAAGCTGCGCGTCCACCACGGAAAAATCCGGATGCGTCGGGTCGGCGACTTGCAGCGTGCGCAGCAGCTGGTCAACGCGGCTGTTGCGGCTTTCGGGGTCGTCCTCGCGGTAGCGGCGGAGAATTGTGCAGGGCGTGTGCAGCAGGAGGGAAAACGCGGCGGCGTGGAAGCTGTCCGTCAGTACCATGCTCGCGCCCGCAATCAGCCGAAGCCACTGCGCGGGGGTCACGCCCTTCGCCAGCGGATACGCGGACTGCAATGCTGATTCCGTCCGCGGAATGACGCGCACGCCCAGACCTGTTTTCTGCCGAATCTGCTCCACCTGCGTCCAGTACGCGGGATTGTCCGCCAGGAAGAAGCACAGAATATCATTGCCCATCGGGATGTCGCCGCCGATGAGTTCCAGCCACTTTTCGCGCGGCAGGAGCATCACGGGGTCGGGCATGACGGCGGGCTTTTTGCCGATGAGCGCTTGCAGGAGCGCCGCGCCCTCTTCCTCCCGGACGGAGATGGCGGCGAACCCCCGTATCAATGCGGCGATTTTGCGCCCTTTCGCGCTGTCCGTCATCGTCGATACGCCCAGCGACGGCGCGTAGGCGACTTTCGGCTTCTTTGTGAAATTCAAGAAATACGCCGGATTGAGCCACGTCGGCGACCAAATCTGGTCTGACCCGCAAATCAGCGCGTCGTATGACAGCGCCTGATGCGCCAGCGCGCTCTGGTCGCGGCAGATGGGCGACAAAATCATCTGCGTCTGCCGGAACTCATCAAAGCCCTCGTTCAGCCCGCGCGCCGCGCTGCGCTTTTTCATGCCGTCCAAAATCAGGCGGGGCGAATTGCCGCTGCACAGCAGATTCTTCATCTTTTCCGTCTGCGAGGGAACATAGTCGATATGCTCCGCGTCGTACCCCAAGGAACGGACGGCGTTTTGCAGCGCCCACGCTTGAAGAATCGACCCGTAATTGTCATTGTGCAGGAAGGTCATGATGCCGATTCGTGCCATGCGCTCACCTCTATCGCGAAAGTTCGCTATCATTATAGCATACTTCTTCGCTGGAAGCAAACAAAACCGTGAAATCCGCTGGACAAGCGGCGCGAATCGGCGTACAATGGGGGAGGGTACGTCGGAATTACGACTGCACGCTTTCCAGCCACTTCTCCAGCGTGACCTCGTCGTCAAACCCCAGACCGGGACGAACCTCCTCCTGCACATCGTCCGGCAAGTCGCTCAGCGGCACGCCGAGTTCGCGCACCAGCGCCAGCGCGTCGCCGTAACGGTTGCGGAAGATGCACAGCTGCCCGCTTTCGTCCGGCATCAGCACAACATGCTCCGGGCAGTAGAGGGCAAGCGCGCGTTCCATGCTCACCTGCGCGGGCGAAAACGACGTGATGACCCACTGGTCGTACTTCGCGGCGAGTTCGTCCTTCGTCATGCCGGCCAGTTCGGCTGGCAGGCGCTGGCGGCGCGTCATTTCGTGCCCGCAGGGGGAAAAGGTGACGCGCTGGAGCAGCTCGCACTCGGCGCTCAGGCGGGCGGAGGCGTCGGAGGCGGTCAGTGCGCCGTCCTCGGCGTCGGGCGCGGCGGCGCGGCTTGGCTTCAAGCCGAAGCAGAGCAGCAGGGCGAGCGCCGTCAGCATCAGCACCCCGCGCAGCAGGGCGGCACGGTCGACGGTTGCGCGAATGACGGAATCCTTGCGTTTTTTGTCCATGTTCATCGCTCCTTTCTGCCTTAGCATGGCAGCGCGGCGCGAAATCCATTCATCACATAAAGGAGATTTTTTTGATGATTCAGGCGGTTTTGTTTGATTTGGACGGTACGCTGACGAACACGATTGACGACATTGCCACGGCGATGAACCGCGCCTTGCGCCTGCACGGGCTGCCCGGCTGGGAGACGAAGGAATACTGCTACCTCGTCGGCAACGGCGCGAAGATTCTGGCGCAGCGGGCGGTTCGCGACCGGCAGGACTTGGCGGACGCGGTGCAGGCGGAGTATCAGGCGTACTACGAGAAGCATACGCAGGTGAAAACGCAGCCCTACGACGGCATTCCGGAACTGCTGCACGCCTTGGCGGAGCGCGGCTTGAAGCTGGCGGTGCTCTCCAATAAGCCCGACGCGGATACGAAGAACGTCATCAGCCACTTCTTCCCGGATGTACCGTTCAGCGTCGTGCGCGGGCAGGTGGAGGGTGTGCCGGTGAAGCCGGACAAGGCGGGCGCACTGCTGGTGGCGGAGCAGCTCGGCATTGCCCCGGCGGATTTCCTCTATCTGGGCGACACGAAGGTGGACATGACCTGTGCGTGCAGCGCGGGCATGAATCCAGTGGGCGTGCTGTGGGGCTTCCGCACGGCGCAGGAGCTGCTGGACAATGGCGCGAAGGTGCTGATCGCCCACCCGATGGAGCTGTTGGAGAAATTCAACTTGTAACAAATGCGTAATAGTTCTTTACAATTGCGTGATTTTCTGATACAATAGCCACAGTACCTGTGGGAATCTCTGATTCATTCGGCAGCCATCTGGCGAATGTCTTTTCCGCCATCTGACTACCTCATTTCATCAGAGCTTCCCGGATTATTTGGAGGGGAATGCTATGAAAAAGAGCATCGTGCGTGTGCTGGCGCTGGTGCTGATGCTGACGCTGGTCATCACAAGCAGCGCGGCAGCCTTGAAGCTGCAGAAGAACGACAAGAGCGACAATGTGCGCCGCTTGCAGCAGGCCTTGACGCAATTGGGCTACTACTCCGGCACGGTGGACGGCAGCTTCGGCAGCGGCACGAAGGCGGCGGTGAGCGCGTTCCAGCAGGCGAACAGCCTGACGGTGGACGGTATCGCCGGTTCCGCGACGATTGCTCTGCTGGAAAAGCAGACGGGCATTGACATTGACGGCAATTCGTCGTCCTCCTCTTCGACCGCGACGGGGCTGTTTAAGGGCGATTACAGCAAATTGCAGTACACCTCCAGCGGCTCGCGCGTGCGGGTATTGCAGCAGGCGCTGAAGGACTTGGGCTTCACCATCTCCAAGGTGGACGGTGTGTTCGGGCAGTCCACGTTCGAGGCGGTCATGGCGTTCCAGAAGGCGACCGGGCTGACCGTGGATGGCAAGGCGGGCAAGAACACGCTCGTCAAGCTGGAAAGCTACTTCGACAGCAATGGCAACGTCACGCAGCCGATGATTACGCCCAAGCCCACCGCGGATTTGGACAACATCGCCTATGGCATCCCGACCCGCACGCTCCGCGAGGGCATGGGTGGGCAGGATGTGCTGTACACGCAGGACCGTCTGGCGGCGCTGGGCTACCTGACCGGCATCTCCGACGGGCAGTACGGCGCGGCGACGAAGGCGGCGGTTCTTGCCTTCCAGAAGAAGAACGGCTTGTCCGCTGACGGCGTGCTGGGCACAAACACCCGCAAGCGCCTCTTCTCCGAAGGCGCAATCGGCGCGAAGGAAACGTCGCAGCCCGACGGCGTGGGCGAGCGCAAGCTGACGCTGGGCATGAAGGGCGACGACGTGAAGAGCGTGCAGACGAAGCTGATTGCGCTGGGCTACTTGACGGGCAAGGCGGACGGCGTGTACGGCACGGCGACGGAAAGCGCGATTCGCCGCTTCCAGACGCGCAATGGGCTTACGTCCGACGGCATCTGCGGCGAGGACACGGTCAAGGCGCTGTACAGCAGCACCGCGATTGACGCGGGCAGCTCCGTCACGCCCTCTCCCAAGCCGGTGGATGAAAGCGCACCCACGCGCATTCTGCGCCCCGGCATGTCCGGCGACGACGTGAAGAGCGTGCAGAGCCGACTGGACAAGTTCGGCTACTACTCCGGCGCGCTGGACGGCATCTACGGCGCGGCGACGGTGGCGGCGGTTCAGGCGTTCCAAGCGCGCAACGGCTTGACGGCGGACGGCAAAGTCGGCGCGAACACGGTTAAAATCCTCTATTCGAGCAATGCGGTTGCGGCTGATCCGTCGGCTGCCACGCCCACGCCGACCCCCACGCAGTCCTTCGGCATCGTGCCCACGCGCACCCTCCGCGAAGGCTCGTCCGGCGACGACGTGAAGAGCGTGCAGAGCCGCTTGAAGGCGCTGGGCTACTACACGGGCACGGTGGATGGCAACTACGGCACGGGCACGATGGCGGCGGTTGCGTCGTTCCAGCTGCGCAACAATTTGAGCGCGGACGGTGTGGCGGGCAAGCGCACCTACAAGAAGCTGTATTCTTCGGATGCGCTTGCTGCCATCAGCACGCCGACGTCCACCCCGACCACGGGCGTGACGCGTCCGACCCGCCTGCTCTATTCCGGCTGCACGGGCGACGACGTGAAGAGCGTTCAGCAGCGCCTGAAGGATTTGGGCTACCTGACGGACAAGGTGGACGGCAAGTACGGCGCGAACACGGTCGCCGCCATGCGCGCGTTCCAGCTGCGCAACGGCTTGACTGGCTCCGGCAACGGCGATACGGCGACGTACACCATCCTCTACTCCGTCAACGCGATTACGGCGGAAGGCAAGCAGGTCGATTCCAACACGCCGACGGTGTACACCAACCTGAAAGTCGGCGCGACGGGCGACGCGGTGCTGCGCCTCCAGCAGGCGCTGAGCAACCTGCGCTATACCGTGACCATCAACGGCACTTATGACGAGACGACCCGCGCGGCGGTGCTGGCGTTCCAGAAGCGCAACGGGCTTGCCCCGGACGGCATTGCGGGCGTGAACACGCAGACGAAGCTGTACACGGGCGACTGCGTGACCGGCGATACCGCGCTGCCAGACGATAACAAGTCAGAACCGGGCAATAACGGCGGCTCCTTCGGCAATGGCCCGGCAAAGAGCCAAATTAAGCTGCAGATGTGGTACACGGAAATCAAGCCGACCATCAAGAGCGGGCAGACGGTGCTGGTCTATGAGCCGAGCAGCGGTTCCTCCTTCCGCCTGCGCTTCTATTACTTGGGTCGTCACGCGGACTCTGAGCCGCTGACGGCGCAGGATACCGCGATTATGAAGGCGGCGTGGGGCGGCAAGTTCTCGTGGGACGAGAAGCCGGTGTATGTCCTGCTGCCCAGCGGTACATGGGTGCTGGCCTCCATGCACTGTATGCCCCACCTGTCCGGCAGCATCAAGGATAACGACTTCGACGGGCATTTGTGCGTCCATTTCCCGCGCACGATGGAGGAAACCGCGAAGCTCGACCCGAAGAACGGCGTGCGCCATCAGAAGGATATCCGCAAGGCGTGGAAGGCGCTGACGGGCGAGGATATTACTTGGTAAGCGGATTATCCGCAAAATAGGGCATCCTGCGGTCAGATGGCGAAAAAAGCTGTCTGACCGCGTTTTTTGGGGCGTGCAAAAATCCCCCGAAAGGCTTGCTAATCGGGCGGGAATATGGTAGAATGTACATGTCAAAATCGGCAAGTATCACTCGTTTTCGGATGGGCAGAAAGGAGAAGCGCGGTGGCTGCAACGCTGTCTGTGGTCGTTCCGGTGTATGGGACGAAGCGGGATTTGCCCGCGTGTCTGGAGTCGCTGCGCACGCAGTCACTGCGGGACGCGGAGTTCCTGCTGGTGGATGATGCCTCGCCGGATGGCGCGGGCGCGGTGCTGGCGGAGTATGCCCGGCGCGACAGCCGCTTTCGGGTGCTGACGCATTCGCAGAACCGCGGGCTTTTCGCGGCGCGGATGACCGGCGCGGACGCGGCGACGGGCAAGTACCTCGCTTTTCTGGACAGCGACGATTTTGTGTCGGTGGATTTTTACCGTGCCGCCGTCGCATTGGCGGAAGAAAACGACTTCGACCTCGTGATGGGCGACACGGTCTGGCAGCGCGAAAACGGCGACCGCTTCGTGCGCCCGGTTCATGCGGACTGTGTGCTGGAGGACGAGCTGCGCGGCAATGCGGTGCGGGATGCGTTTTTTCAGCAGGCGATGACGTGTTACAGCTTCCACACCATTTGGAACAAGGTGATTCGGCGCGATTTGTGGCTGCGGTGCGCACCCTACTACGCGCCGCTGGCGAAAAAGCACATTGTGATGACGGAGGACATTGCGTTTTCCGTCGTGCTGTATTTCTTTGCGCAGGGTTTCGGGCGGCACCGCGGCGACGGCGTGTTCTACTGTGAACATCCGTCGTCCTCGACGGGGGCGGCGGGAAATCCGGCAAAATTCCGCAAAAATTACGCCGATATTGCGCAGGTCTTTGCCTTTGCGGATGAATTTCTGCATCAGCAGGGGGCGGATCAAGCGCGTCAGCAGCTGCAAAAGGCGCGAAAGTGGTATGCGCGGATGTGGGCGGAGCAGGCGCGGAAGGCGGCGAATCAGCCGGAAATCAGCCGCTTGACGGCGGCGCTCTGCCCGGATTTTTCGCCGGATGAGGACGCGAATTTGCCGGAAATCTTCTGGTTCGACCAGCCGATGACCCCGTGGCGGGACGGGACGGAGCGCATCAAGCGCGCGATTCTGGGGCTGGACGGCATCGACTGCCCGGTGATTTCGCTGGATGTGTTCGACACGCTGATTCTGCGCCCCTTCCGCACGCCGATTGACCTCTTCCACACGCTGGAAGGCAAATGGCAGCGGGCGGCGCGGCGGAACATGACCTCCTTCGCACAGGCGCGGACGGAGGCGGAAAGCTGCGCGCGCGTGTGGCTGCCCGAAACGCAAGCTGACGTGACGATGTGGAACATTTACAGCGCCATGATGCAGAATCTGGGCGTGTCGGACGACTGCGTGGGGCAAATGACCTACAACGAGCGGGAGGCGGAGGTGCATTTCTGCCGCCCGCGCAAAACCGGCGTGCAGCTGTTCAATCTGGCGAAAGCGGCGGGAAAGCGCGTCGTGCTGACGTCGGACATGTACCTTGACGCGGACACGATTCGGCGGATGCTGGAAAAATGCGGCGTCCGCGGCTGGGACGGCTTCTTCCTCTCGAATGAGCAGAACGCGCTGAAATGGAACGGCGCGCTCTATCGCAAGCTGACGGCGCAACTGGGCGTGAAGCCGGATAACGTGCTGCACATCGGCGACAATGCGAAAATCGACGTGGAAGCCGCGAAAAAAGCGGGTTTGCACGTCCTGCTGCTGCCGCGCCCGGCGGATGTTTTCATGGATGCGGACTGCACGCAGATGGCGAATCTGGGACACGGGTGTCTGGCGGGCTTCACGACGGCGGACGCCATGCAGCCGCTGGCGCTCAGGTGCGCACAAGGGCTGGCGGCAAACCGCTTCTTTGACGACGGCTATGCCCCCGCGACGGCGGATTCCGCGTTTGCGGCGTATCCGTCCCGGCTGGGGTACTACGCCGTCGGCACACACCTGCTGGCGCTTGCAAAGTGGCTGCTGTGCCGCTGCCGGGCGGATGGCGTAAAGCGGCTGGTGTTCCTCGCGCGGGATGGCGCGCTGCTGCGGCAGGCAGTCGAGCTGCTGCGCACGGACGCGGATGCTGTCGAAACAGACTACATTCCCGCGTCGCGGCGGTGCTTGCTGCCTGCGCTGATGGCGAATCCGACCGACTGGGCGACGCTGCCGGTGCGCTGGACGGTCTACACGCCCGAAAAGGCGCTGAAGCTGCTGTCCTTCTGCACGCTTGACGTGCCGGAAAGCGAACTGCGCCATCAGGCGGAGGCGGCGGGTTTCCCGTGGCAATCGCCGTTTCAGGAGAAAACGCGCTGGGAATCGTTTCTGCGCTTCTTCCGCGACAAACTCTACGACGGCTGCCGTCATCAGGCGGCATACAGCGCGGCGCGGGCGTATTATGAGGAAAAGCTGCCGGAAGGCGCGGCGTGCTTTGATATGGGGTACAGCGGGCGCTTGCAGGCGGCGCTCTGCCAGCTGACGCAGCGCGCGGTTCCGGTCTACTACGTTCATGCGGACGGGCGGAACAGCGAGCGCTTGTCCGCTGCCTACGATTTTCTCGTGCACTGCTTCTATCCGATGCCGCCCGCCATGTCCGGCGCGTTCCGCGAGTTCCTGCTGTCCTCCGACGAAGCGCCCTGCGTGGGCTTCGAGCGGCAGAATGCGCGTGTCGTCCCGGTGTACGCGCAGGAGGGGCGCAATGAAGCCGCGCACTTCCTGTCGACCTGCGTCCAGCATCACGCGCTGCAATTTGTGCGCGACTTCCACGATACCTTCGCCGGAACGGGCGTGATGCAATCGCTTGACAGTCCAGGCGTGCAGCTGGCAATGTCGCTGCCCTTCGAGGGGGCGCTGCGGCAGCTGCCCGAAGCGGACGCGGAGCTGCTGCGGAACATCCCGTTCGAGGATGTGGTGTTCGCGGGGGAGAACGCGCTGGATTTGCGGACGCTGGTGCGCGACCAGTCGGCGGAAGCGGCGCTTGCGGCGCACGAGATGGGCGCGGCGGACGCGCCGAGCCGCATGATTGGCTTCATCCCGGAGCAGACCGGGCTGGTCAAGCGGACGATTGGCTTCCTGCTGTTCGACCGCGAAACGTTTCGGAAGAAGCTGCGCAAGAGGATGCACCGTTCCCCAAAATAAACACGCGGGTAAAGTATGAAGTCGTCACCAACTCAATCGCGAAAAGGGGAGTCCAGAGGGTCGAAGACCCTTTGGCGGGGGCAAGGGGCAGCGCCCCTTGGTTTCCCCCAATAAACACGCGGGAGAAGTAAGGAGAAGTCACCTGCTCAATCGCAGA
>OLJA01001625.1_pt1 | contig 11066 bp, 4 predicted proteins | sample 1601401 | NCBI WGS metagenome assembly OLJA01 (sample SAMN01915217, study PRJEB22387) | human gut metagenome | isolation source: stool | host: Homo sapiens | place: USA | reverse complement strand
ACCCGCATTAAGGCGGCGGAGGAAAAGGCGGACCGAGAGGCGCAGCGGATGGTGAGTTTGTTTAAGAACCTGCCCGGCGCCACTTTCTTTACAGGCACGGCCGACCCTTTGCAGCTGGACTTGGTCAGCGAGGATTTTATCCAGTTTATCGGCTATTCCAGAACGGAGTTATTCCAGCTGTTCTCCGGCAATTTGGCGCGGCTGATGGATGAGAACGAGGCGGCGGCTGTGGCCGTGCAATTGCGCACCGGCGCAGCGGATCGGCGGCTCTTAACGGTGGAATACCCCCTTTATATCGGTGACGCCTGCGCCCTGCGTGTGCGGGACAGCCGCAAAGTGATCGAACATCCGGACGGTTCTAAAGCCTTTTTGGGTGTACTCAATGTAATATAAGCGTATACAAAAAGTTGAAGGACGGATATTCGCATTCCGTCCTTTATTTATTTTTCGTTCATTTTTCTTTGTCGATAATCCACAAAAGCCGGTGCCAAAGTTTGGCATGTTTTCGGGGCAAAACCGCGGAAAGTGCGTTGCAATACCTTTATTTATGTTTTATAATTATTATGTATAAATGTTGTCGCGGTGCGCCGAAATACAGGCGCTAAGCGGGCAGTGCAAGGGGTGCTGTCGTTGCGGCAAAGCGGAAGGATGGTTCTATGAAGTTTATGTACAGCAAGAAGCGCTTGCTCAGTGTCTTTTTGTCCGTACTCACGGTGATCACCGTGCTGACCCCGGCGTTTTCTGCCTGGGCGGGCGACGTGATCGGCGTGTACAACATTCAGCTGTTTTATGAAGACGGCAATGCGGTACAAGATACGGACGAGCAGGGCAACGCCTACCATGAGACGATGAAGGAGGGCGACACGCTGCAGCTGAGCTACAAGCTCATTGACTGCGAGATCCCGGACAACGGCTATGTCAAGTGGTACAGCGAGGCGCCCACTTTGGTGGATGTGGACCAAAATGGCTTGGTCAAGGCCTTTGACTCCTCTAAGGGTGCTGTGATCCACAACTGGATTGACAATGAGGTAAAGCCGGTGCCGCTGGTGGGCAAGATCGCTGGCGCCGCGCTGGAAAAAGCCCTGTTCAATGATAAGGTGAATGTGGACACCATGGACACGGACGAGATCATTGCCCTGATTGAAAAGACCATGGGTGCGGATTCTGCCCTGGGCAAGATTTTTGAATCCTATTCCGCCAAATGGATCGAGTCCCTGCGCAAATACCTGGACAATATCAATTCCGTTGTTCATGTTACCTTGTATGACGCCAACGGCGAAGTAAAGGCAGACGACAAGCTGGCTGTGACGGTCACGAAGAACGATGCGTTTTATGCCAACTTCCTGCCCAACGGTACCCATATCACCAATAAGTCCCAGATTGAGACCACGGTAGCCAAGGGCACCACCTGCCAGCTGAGCGCCGTGACCACCCCGGTGCGGCTGCACATGGGCGTGGTCTACTCGGTAAAGAGCTCTTCCGTCTTTACCCAGGGCAAGGTGATTGCCACGGTGGATGACAGCGGTTTGGTAACCTTTAAGAACACCGGTACGGTGACCATCGTTGTGTCGCCGGATACGGAAGGATTTATCAACAATCTGTTAAAACTGGTCAACTATATTTACAAGTTGGACCATACCGGCACCATTGATACCAAAAAACTGGCGGATATTCTGATCAAGTATTTGGGTATCGACATTGACCGCAATGTGCTGGCGGCGCTGTTGGACGCTTGCTTTGCCATTAAGGATATTGTGGGCGATTCTGCCGATGCTATACAGCTGACGGCTACTGCGGTGAAGATCATCGCCAACATTCTGCTCAAGTTGAAATATAATGATACCATCACTTTTACCGTTGTAGACGGTGTGCCTTGCACGGACTTTAACATTACCGGTCCGGATACGGTACAAGAGGGCGCCCAGATCCAAATGGCCATTACGGATGCAAAACCCGTTGCGGCCGATGTTTCGGATATTACCTGGTCCTCCTCGGATGAAAGTGTGGCCTATGTAGATCCCAAAACCGGTATCATCACCGGTCGTGACGCAGGGGGCAACATGGGCACGGTTGCAAACAGTCAAAAGTGCACCATCACGGCGACTTCCGCTGCCAATCAGGTGGTGCGAACCAAAGAGCTTACCGTAACCGGCAAAACCGGGCGGGTGCTTAGCGACGCGGTGATCCATGCCCAGCGGGACTGCAATATCGGCGATCAGCAAACGCTGACCTATACGGTGTACCCGGTGCGTGTAAGCAAGGCCAATAATTTGAACATTACCTGGGGGCTGCTGGACGGTACGGACGCTGACGGCAATCCCAAGTATCTGTGGGCGGGCGACGCCTATGATGAAACGGTGACCGACGAGACCACCGGCGAGACCACCACGGTCCACCACGACGGCTCAGTAGAGGACGGGATCGCCAGGCTGGACAAGGACGGTAACTACACGGCGCTGGCCGGCGGTACCGCCACGGTGGTACTGAAAGCCTCCACCGGCTACAAACTGCTGGATGGCAGCTACTATACCATCTCCCAGGTGCAGACCCAGACCACGATTTTCAACGGTCTGCCGGTGTCCGGCATTGATGTGACTGTTGAAAGTGCCGTAAAGAGTGCTGTTTTAGCCAATAGCGTGAAGTTGCAGCAGCAGCAGACGGAGGTGGCCGATGAAACGCTGGATTTTGCCACCGTTACTGCCAGCACGGTGTACGATGGCTCCGGTGTGCTGGTTAAGGCCAATGTGGACCCGGCAGACGCCACCAATAAGAATGTAAAATGGTATATTGATAATACGGATCAGTTTGAGCTGAAGGACGAGGACAAGACCGCCGGCACCGTAAAGGTGGTGGCTAAGGCTTCTTGCACCAGCGCCTCCAGCGTGCATATTTGGTGCGTGTCTGAGGACGGCGATATTCAGTCCGATGTGGTGACCCTTTGCGTGGTGCGTAACGCCGCAGAGACCAATACCATTAACGGTGACGATCTGTCCGTGATCAACGGCAAGACCCTGGATGTGTCTCACACCATGACCTTTAGCGGCTCCACCTCCTCGGCACAGGCCTGCTACGGCGCCAACTGGTATTCCTCCGATGAGAGCGTGCTGACCGTAGCCCCCAAGGGCAACGACAACGGCGACGCAGTGGTTACCGGTGTGGATGTAGGCACCGCTACCCTGTACTGCGTGTCTGCTTCCGGCGGTATTGTGGCGGAGAAGCAGGTGACCGTGTATCCGGATAAGGATTACCTAAAGCAGGTGATTAACATCTGCGAGGACACGGTGATCGAGCGCACCAACGAAAATAAAACATTATATAAGGCCTTCAGCCGAAAGCTGGACTATGCTTATTATGTCTATTATGATGAGCCTATGGCTGCCCAGGACAGCTGTAATACTTACGCCCGTGAACTGCTGTACGCTTTCTACAAGCTGGGCGGTTATATCGGCTTGACCGGTGTGACCCTTGTAAACAAGGACGGCTCGGATGCCGGCGCGTTCCGCAGCGTGAAGGTGTCTACCACTAAGCGGTATGACAGCTACTCTGTGGATTTGGACGCCCAGGTGGCACCCAAGACCGCTATGTATCGCACCATCAAGTGGAGCAGCGATAACGACAGTGTAAAGGTAGACGCCAACGGCATTGTGAAGCCCGCAGGTAACAAGGCCTGCCAGGCCAAGATTACCGTTACCGCCACCGACTATATGGATAATGTATACACCGATAGCATGTATGTGGCCTTTGCCAACGATCCGGTTACCGGCATTAAGCTGGACACCACGGAGATCGTCGGCGGCAAGGTAGGCGAAAGCCAGACCTTAAAGGCAACGGTGGAGCCCACCGGCTTTGGCATCGTGGGCAAGGCCTCTGTGGCAGATGTGATTTGGTCCACCTCTGACCCGGAGATTGCCACTGTGGACCAGAGCGGCGTGGTTTCCTTTAAGAGCGGTGGCGACTGCGTGGTGACTGTGACCACCTGTGACGGCGGCTATACCGCCCAGTGCAAGGTGAATGTGGTGACCAACTATGACGCCCTGCAAGCCCAGATCGATACCTATAAGTCGCTGGAGCTGACAGAAACCAACTATTACCCGGCCACCTGGCAGGCCTTCCAGGATGCCATTGCCGAGTCCCAGGCGCTGATCGACGCCAACGCATCCAGCCAAAAAGAAGTGGACGCCCAGTTGGAAAAGCTGATCGCCGCTTACAAGGGCCTGGAGAAATATACGCATATTAATAATGTAGAGATTTACTTGGACGGCGAGGAGGCCAGCAACTTCTATCAATATGATGTGTCGCTGCTTACCGACGGCGCATACAAGGACGCTAAGCTGGATCTGAATGTACGCCTGTACCCCAACAATGCCAACTATGCGTCCGTTACCTGGACCTCTTCTACCGACAAGATCGTGATTTCTGAAAACGGCGTGGCCTCTCCCGCCAAGAACACCTCCTTCAATGTGTTGAAGAACGAGGGCTACTACGGCAAGATCACCTGTACGGTTACGGATCACTTCGGCCAGACCTGGACGGACGATGTGTGGGTATCCTTTGCGTACACACCTGCCACCGGCATTACCATTTCTGAGTCGGCTGTCAGCGGTTCCATTGGGGATACCCATCAGCTGACGGCAACGGTACAGCCATCAGGCACCTTGGGCGTGGGCAAGGCATCCATCTCTGACTTCTATTGGGAGAGCGATAACGAAAATATCGCCACTGTAGACGATAAAGGCTTGGTGACCTTTGTGTCCACCGGCGCCACCACCGTGCGTGCCATTGCCTATGACGGCGGCTACACCGCCACCTGCTCCGTATCCACCGGCGGTGATCGCAGCGCGCTGCAGGCCGCATTGGAGAAGTATAAAGATACGGATTATCAGGACTATGAGTACACCGTGGGCATTACCTTTAAGCAGGCCTATGAGGAAGCCCAGTCCGTGATGAACGACAACACCAAGACCCAGGACGAGATCAACCAGGCCGCACAGGCATTGATAGAGGCCGGCGCTGCGCTGGAAGGGCATCAGGTCATCAAAGCGCAGTCCGTTGATGTAAGCTATGTGGGTTACAGTCGCAACACCGCCATAGGTAGCTATAATCAGCGCACCAGCGGTACGATTGGCGACAACGACGCCTTGTCTATTGACCTGAGCAAGAACGGCTACGCCAATACGCTGCATGAGAACAACAAGCTGGAGCTGAGCGCCGCCGTCGTGCCGGCGGGTGCAGACAGCAATGGCATCAGCTGGACGGTGGACGACAGCAAAAACATCAAAGCCACGCAGACCGATGGCAAGCTGGTGCTGAGTCCCTCCTCTGCCTCTGCCAATGGCTGGGCGAAGGTGACGGTGACCAACACAGACCATTACAGCCGCACACTGAGCCGCAGCTTTACCGTTGTAATGAGCGGCAGTGTGATCAGCGGCGTCAGCCTGGATCAGACCCAGTTGAAGTTGCTGGTGACCCAGAAGCCGGTACAGCTGAATGCAACGCTTGCCGGTTCCTCTAACAGAACCTTTAACGATGTAACCTGGACCTCCTCAAACCCGGCTGTGGCCAAGGTAGAGAACGGACTGGTTACGCCGGTGGATGTGGGCGACTGCACCATTACCGTGAAAACCCTGGACGGCGGCTACACCGCCACTTGTGCCGTAACCGTGCGTGCGGACTACTCCGTGCTGGAAGCCAAGTACGCCGAATACCAAATCCTGGTCAATCAGTCGAAGGGCCATTATATATACACGGAGGATTCCCTGGCTGTGCTGGAGACCGCCTGTGGCCAGGCCAAGACGATGATTGACAGCGGTTTGTCCACCCAGGCTGAGATTGACGCCCAGGTGGAGCTGCTGGAGAGCGCCCACAACGGTTTGGTGAAGTACATTATCGCCGAGGGCGTGAGCCTGACGACAGATACAGAGGCCCAGGCCAATGTGACCATTCCCAATCCGGGTCATATCCGCTACCTGCACAATGAACTGAGCTTGAAGAACAAGACCGTTCAGCTGTCTGCTGTAACGGCGCCTGCCGGCGGTCTGTACCAGAGCATTACCTGGTCCAGCTCCAACGACAAGGTCACCGTCAGCGACACCGGGCTGGTGACCAATACAGACAGCGGCAACCAGTGGGCAGAGATCACCTGCACCATCACCACCGTGAAGGGCGACAGCTTCACCGCCACCACCACGGTTTGCTTCACCCGCTATGCGGTGACCGGTGTAAGCATGGACACGGATATGGTCCACGGCTCACCGCAGGATACCGTGACGATTACGCCCACGGTAACCTCCACTGCCACCATTGCTTCCTTGGCGCTGCGGGACTGCACCTTTACCAGTGATCACCCGGAGATCGCCACGGTAGACAACAGCGGCAAGATCACCTTTATATCCCAGGGCAAGGCCACCATTACCGCCACCACGGTGGACGGCGGCTACACCGCCACGGTGATTGCCTATACGACTTATGATTTCTCCGCCTTGCAGCAGGCTATTGCGGATGCCGGTGCGGTGGATTACAAGGATTACGCTTACGATTACGGTATGGCGTTTAAGACCGCTTACGATAAGGCCGTGGCGGTCAATGCGGACTATGAGTCCTCACAGGATGCCATTGACGCTGCCACCTCCGCACTGAAACAGGCCCAGAACGCCCTGGCCGGCCACGAGTTCGTCGGCCCCGGCGAGATTGGCTTTACCAGCGGCGGCGCTGCGGTGACCGAGGGCAAGGCGCTGGTTGTGGATGACAACCAGCAGGTGACCCTGTCTGCTGCCTATGCCGACGGCGCGATGGTGCAGGATCCGTCCTGGACCACGGCGGCAGAAAACAATGTAACCGCTGCTACGGATGCTGCCGGTAACTTGGTGCTTACCAAGACCAACGCAGACGCCTCCGGCAGCGTGAAGGTGACCTACACCTTGAAGGACGCTTACGATCGGACTTATACCAAGACCATCACCGTCAAGCTGGTGAACCAGAAGATCAACATTGACAGCTTCAAGTTCACTTACGACGGCAATGAGGTAGAATCTGTGTCTTACAGCTGCGGCGGTATATACACCAATAAGAGCATTCAGCTGGGCGTGAGCACTTATCCCGCAGACGCAGACGCCTATGTGTCCGCTTTGTGGACCTCCAACAATAAGAACCTGGTGGTGGACCAAACCGGTAAGGTTTCTGCCAGCGGCGTCATGTTCGGCACCAAATACACCGCCACCATCACCTGCACCTTGACCCTGGAGGACGGCTCCACTGTGACCAACTCCATTCAGGTGACCTTTAACAGAATTTAACCCGTCAACGAAAGGACTCTAAGTTATGCAACAAAAAACCAAAAAATGGCTCAGTCTGGTGCTGGCCGTCTTGCTGGTGTCCGCTTGTTTTACGGGTACACTCCTTGTACGGGCGGCGCAGGATGTGGCGATTGATGAAAGCCATTTCCCGGACGCCGGCTTCCGTCAAATCGTGGCAGAGAAGTGCGATAAAAACGGCGACGGCATTCTCTCTGATTCGGAGCGCAGCAGCATCACCCGTATGATGCTGCCTGCGTGGCAGGAGGATGTGCTGGGGGAAGGTACCCCCATTGTCAGCCTGGAGGGCATACAGTATTTCTATAATCTGCAAAATCTCTATTGCGCAGACATTGGGCTGACCTCGCTGGATGTGAGTGCCCTGTCCAAGCTGACCCAGCTGACCTGTATGGACAATGCGTTGGGCACGCTGGATCTAAGCAAAAACACAGCGCTGACCCAGATCAACTGTGCTGCCGACCAGCTGACGGAGCTGAAATTACCTGCCGGTGTGCAGCGCCTGCTGTGCGAGAACAACGCGCTTACCGCCTTGGATTTGTCCGGCTGCACAGCGCTGACTTATCTAAAGTGTGCCAACAACCAGTTGGCTACACTGAATTTGGGTGCCAACACAGCGCTTTCCACCCTGATCGTGTCCAATAACCACCTGCCTTCGCTGGATCTGCGCGCCAATACGGCGCTGGCCGCAGTGAACCTGGGCCAGCAGACCATTACAGTGAACGCTACGCAACAGGATAATGTGTTTTATGCCCCGGTGGACGGTTTGGCTGCGGACGGCGTGGTGTACCAGGATACGGAAAAGTATGAGAACGGCAATTTTGTCACCGCGGATTATGCGCTGATGCAAAACGGCTTTACTTATGAGTACGCCACCGGTTCGGATCTGGCCGGCGCCTTGACGGTAGATGTGACGGTTGTCAAGGACTTTTATCAGGTGCGCTTTTATGGGGACGAAACCAAGAATGTGCTCCTTTCTGCCGTAGCGGTGAACAGCGGCCAAACGGCGGTTGCACCTACGGACTTTGCTTTGCCCCAGTGTAAGGCGCTGGCCGGTTGGAGCGACACGCTGGAGAATATCACGGCGGATAAAGAGGTGTACGCCCTGTACACGGACGATCACCACTACGCAGTTACCGCCTTTAGCACCGATGGCGTGGCCACCATCTCCTGCACCGGCGGCTGTGGGGTAGACACGCGCACGGTCACCTTCCTGGACTGCCTGAATGCCAAGACCGGCAGCGACCGCTATGAGCAGCTGCTGGATGTGAACGGCGACGGGATCATCAACGCCCGGGATTATGTGCTGCTGGATCGCCAGTTCAACGCTGCTAAATAAAGACGGACCAAATAGCAAAAAGAAAAGGACCACCCGTATGGGTGGTCCTTTTTTCGTTGTTATAAAATGGGGCAATGTATTTGCGTAAAATATACATTTGTAGGGTGCGATGAGTGAATTGCACGCAGTGCGGGCGGCAGGTTGCCGCCCCTACGGTCAATCGGTTACAAAAGTGCCCTCGTAGGGGCGGATAGTATCCGCCCGCCGTAAGAACCGTCCGTCAATGCCCTTAAATAATATTCCGATAAAATCGAATGGTAAAGGTGGTACCGACGCCTACGGTGCTTTGCACCTCCACGGTGGCGTTCTCCCGGTTCAGCACGGATTTGCTCAGCGCCAGTCCAATGCCAACGCTGTCTGCCCCGGCGTTTTTGCCCTTGTAAAACCGCTCAAAGATATGGGGCAGGTCCTCTTTTTCGATTCCGCAGCCATCGTCGGCGATCACCAGCTGGCAATAGAGGGCGGTCTGGGTGCCGGTTAGGCGCAGGGTGCCGCCGTTGTCCATGTGTTCCAGGCAGTTTTTGACAATATTCTGCACCGCTTCCACCGTCCACAGCCGGTCGCCCAAAAATTGCCCTTGCCGGCAGTCCACGGCCAGCGTCATTTGGCGCAGCTCCGCTTGAATGATAAAGGGCGCCAGCGCCTGCTCTACCACTGCGGCCAGCTCCACCGGCTCCTTGTGCAGCACTGCCGTGCCCGCGTCAAATTTGCTGATCTTCAGCAGAGTGGTGATCATCCACTGCATTTTTTCCAGCTGGGCGGAAATACCCTTTAGAAATTCCAGCCGCTTTTCGGCGGGTAGATCCTCTTCCAGCAGCAGATCCGTCATCACCGTCATGGAGGTGATGGGGGTCTTTAGCTGGTGCGAGACGTCGGCCAGCGCGTCCGCCAGGTAGGTTTTGTCCTTTTGCATCAGCTCCGCCTGGGTTTGCAGCTGGCGGGCGGTTTTGTAAATGTTATTCTCCAAAAGGGACAGCTCGCCTTCCTGGTTGTTGGCGGGCACCAGCAGCGGCGCCGTGCCGTTGACCAGGGTGGTCAGGTAATCGGATAGCCGCCGAATTTCTCGGGTTTGATTGCGGGTGTACAGGCAGAATATTGCCAGCAGCGCCCCGCAGCTCACCAGGCAGACGATGCCCATGGTGATGCTTTGCCAAAAGCCCAAGCCGATAAGCAGGGCGCTGATCACCAGCCCCGACACCAGCGCGCGGCGAAAATGTTTGTTCCCGCTCATTCGTCCACCTTGTAGCCCATGCCCCGCACGGTCTTAATGATCTGCGGCTCCACCGGGTCGTCCTCGATCTTCTCCCGCAGCCGCTTGATGTATACGCTCAGCGTGTTGTCGCTGACAAAGTCGCCGGCCACATCCCAAATGCTCTCCAGCAGCATATTGCGGCTGAGCACCCGGCCACGGTTTTGCAAAAAGGTCAGCAGCAGCTTGTATTCCAGGGCGGTTAGAATCACTTCCTGCCCGTTTTTCAGCACTTCGCCCTCTTTCATCCGCACGGTCAGACCGTTTATACGGATTTCCTCGGTGGCAGCGCCCTTGCTGCGGCGCAGCACCGTCTTGATCCGCGCCATCAGTTCCCGCAGGCGAAAGGGCTTGCTGATGTAGTCGTCAGCGCCCAGCTCCAGACCCATCACCACATTCACTTCATCGTTAAAGGCGGTGAGAAAGATCACCGGTGTGTCGTCTTTGGCCTTAATGGCCTTGCACACATCGTAGCCGCTGCCGTCCGGCAGGGTCAAATCCAGCAGGCACAGGTCGAATCGGCCGGCGCTCACCGCCTCCAGCGCCCGGGCCACCGTGGCACAGTGGGTGACCGTGTAGCCCTCACTCTCCAACGAATAACGCAGCCCCTGGGCAATGGCCGGGTCGTCCTCCAGCATTAGAATATTCATACCACACCTCCTCGGCGTTCTCTCTCCATAGTACCACATTCCGCCCCGCCGCGCAATAGGCATAGGTTGCCGTGTGTTCCCAGGCGGATGTTCGTTTATATAAAATATATTTGTTGAGCCTGATGCCCACATCGGCCGCCACTCTGCGTCTATGCAAGCAAACAGCACTGCCAACCGTGCAGTGCTGTTTGCGCAAAATTTACAAGTCCTATTATGAGCGAACGGAACTTTACAAGGAAGATTTCCTACGAACAGTCGCTCTATACAAATCCGTTTGGATAAATCATAATAGGAGGCAGTAAGCATGAGAGAGGTTTATGTAGGTATGAATCCAAAGGAGATCGAAAGCGAATACCTAAACGGCGTGTACAACGAGATTGCGAATGCTTTGGGTATAGAGGCCGCAATGACCCTTTATTCTACCTACCGTGGACAGCAAATCACTTTTCCGGTAAATTTCTTTACAACGGAGTTTATCGCCCGCCGGATTGTGAGATCGGAAGAGCACACGTCTGAACTCC
>OLJA01001621.1_pt1 | contig 11081 bp, 12 predicted proteins | sample 1601401 | NCBI WGS metagenome assembly OLJA01 (sample SAMN01915217, study PRJEB22387) | human gut metagenome | isolation source: stool | host: Homo sapiens | place: USA | reverse complement strand
ACAACATGCTCTATGGTCCGGCTAAGGCTGCTAACGCAGGTGGTGTTGCTACATCAGCTCTTGAAATGTCACAGAACAGCGAAAGACTTTCATGGACATTCGAAGAAGTTGACGCTAAATTACAGACAATCATGGTTAACATTTACCGTAACATCAGCGATGCTGCTAAGAGATACGGATTTGAAGGTAACTACGTAGTAGGTGCTAACATTGCCGGATTTGAAAAAGTAGCAGAAGCTATGGAAGCTCAGGGTGTTTGCTAATTACCCCATAACTAATTTAATAAATATAAATAAACAGAGCTGCTAAGCCGTATGGCTGGCAGCTCTTTTTGGAATGGTGCGCCTGGCGGCACACGTTTCTAAAGAATGACACATAAAAAAACATAGATTTTTTGACCTTTTGACCACAGCATTATATAATAAAAGAACATATAGAAGAATATATAGAAGATATTTTGTGTAGTTACATTTCCTGTAAATTAAAAACATAATGGAGGCTTTTATGACAGATATATTCACCCTAATTAACCAGTTGTCAGATGATGATATAAGGCTTCAGCTTGCCTTTTTTGACAGCGTTACGCTTATGAGTGCTGCAAAGGAAACAGGCTCAAGACTGTTATCTGGAATGGCAGAGGCTGCAAGTTCATTGGCGCAGATATTTACAGATAAGTTAAAGATGGGTTATGACTATAAAAAAGTATCAGATATGGTTGAAGGAAGGTTGACTGAGCTTAAGCCCGTAAAAAGAGAACAGCTTCTTAAGCTTATGGATATTAAACTTATGGAACTTGTATCATTATCACAGCAGATAGATATAAATACGCAGGAAGGCAGAGAGAAGCTTTCAATACTTGTTATAGATACAGCAGGTAGTGGATATTCTATAAGCCAGTATATGGCACCAGCACATAAAATGCGTATTATAACTGATAAGTATAATGAGGCATTTATGGATAATCTTATGCAGAGTCTTAAGAATATGACACCTGACCAGCTTAAGGAGTGGTCGCCGATTATGGATAAAGCTATAGGTATGGCTGATATAGAAACTAAAAGAGTGGTACATAAGGAGCTTATGCCGGATGCGTTTAATGGCATGGGAGTTCTTAAGTGCTTAAGAAAGCAGAAGTCACCTACGAAGCTGAAGCTTGTAATAGATTGTTTTGGAATAGAAGCCTTTGATTATAAGTCTGTTGAGATAAAGACAATGTATCAGGCTTTAAGACATTTTAACAGGATATCAGTATTCCAGCTTGCAAGGCTTATAAGTGTTGCGGTTAAGAAGTATGACAGACCTTTATATGCAGCAGATGAGCTTATGCCATCATATGTTGCTGATAGTGACAGAGTAAAGGCAGACAATGATGAGAAGGAATATCAGGCACTTGCAAAGCAGATAAACGGGCTTGACGAAAAAAAGGCAAGGTGTATAAAGGAGCTTGAGACTAAAAAGAAGCAGTTAGAGGAAGCAGATAAGCGTGCAGATGCTGCATCTGAGAATTATACAAAAGTTTCACTTGAGTTTAGTGAGCTTGAACTAAAGAAAGATGAATATATAAATGGTGGACACACAGAAGCCGAAACTAAAAGTTATTATGCCAGGGTTAATGATGTAAAACGCCAGTTAGACAGGGGATTAGAGGATAGTGAGCTAAAGAAAAGAAAGAAAGATGAATTAAGTAATCAGGTCATTATAGCACAGGACAGATTAGAGTTACAGGAAAAGGAAGGGCAGGAGCTCAGGGCAGAATATAAGACACAGACAGATATAAGGAAGAATAACTTAAAAAGACTGTGGAATGCATATTATTATAAGTTTCATTTTGGTGATGGACTGTTTTTGCATGTTGCGATGAACTATACAAGAAGCCAGATAGTTACAATAGAAGCTATGTTAAAAGAAGTACATGATAGCAGGGACTGGAAGGTATATTTAAAAGAGGACAGGTTGTATGTGTATACAGGAGATAAAAAACCGCTGATAATAAAATGCAGCGAAGATATACTAGAGGATGTTGGATACATCTAAGGTATGCAATATAGTACAGGGAAGGATACAGAAGGTAATACATCATGGATTATAACGAAATATGCAGATATCTTGATTCTCTGGGCCAGTTCAATGAAGGAACTGGAGTTGAAAGGGGAAGAAAGCTGCTTAATATAATAGGAAATCCTGAAAAGGAACTTAAAGTAATACATGTAGCAGGTACTAACGGCAAGGGCTCAGTATGCTCTTATATAGAAAGCTGTTTAAGGAATGAAGGATATAAGGTAGGACTTTTTACATCTCCACATCTTAATACTATAAGGGAACGTATACAGATTAACAGAGAACTCATATCAGAAGAGGATTTTACACAATATTTTAATAAGATATATGCTGCTGCAGGTATGAATAATGCAGGACTTGCATATTTTGACTTTTTTTTCGGGATAGCTATGTTATATTTCAAGGAGCAGAATGTGGACTACGTTGTCTTAGAGACAGGGCTTGGTGGAAAACTTGATGCTACTAATGCAGTAGAAAGACCTATATGCTCTGTAATAACAGCAATAGGTCTTGAACATACAGCGATTCTTGGCGATACTCTAAAAAAAATAGCAGGAGAAAAGGCTGGAATCATAAAACAAGGTGTTCCGGTCGTGTATACAGATAATGAAGCTGTGGTTACAGGTGTTATAAAACAGAAGGCGGATATGATGAAAAGCTTTTCATATGGCGTTACCCCACAGCAGTATACAATAGTTAAAAACTTAAATGGTTGTATTGATTTTTTAATTGATAATGAGTATTATAGTAATGATTGTTTTCATCTGGAAACGCCTGCCTTGTATCAGGTTGAGAATGCAGCCCTGGCACTTACTGTATGTGCAGTGTTAAAAAGTACGTATGGGGTAGGGCTGCATGATGAGAATATGAAAACAGCACTTGCTTATAACAGCTGGCAGGGGCGTATGGAAAACGTAACTGATAATATATATGTGGATGGTGCGCATAACCCTCATGGTATAAGAAGATTTGTCCAGTCAGTTGATGCTATGTATGAATCATCTGGTAAAAAGGCATCGCTTCTTTTCTCGGTTGTGAGTGATAAGAACTTTGAGGAGATGATAGGGATTTTATGTTCATCTAAAGCATTTGACAGAATAGCAGTTACTGTTACTGGTGGAAAAAGACAGCTTGACAGGCAGTATATAAAAGAAGCATTTAACAGGCATACAGATATGGATATAGAAGTATATGATAATGCGGCAGCTGCAGTCAACGCTCTTAAAGATGAGGATATGGTGTTTTGTGCAGGTTCACTTTATCTTGTTGCAGATATAAAAAGTGCCATCATAAGCCAGTAAGGTCTTAGCAGTAACGTATTATTATGAATATTACACGAATTCACAGATAGGAGAATAAATATGTTGGATTTTGATGAAGAGATTAAAAAGTTTCAGCCTAGTCTTGAGGTTGAAGATGCAGAAGATGCTATATACAATAACGATGTTCCTGATATTACAGACTTAATAAATAAGATTATCGATGGAAAGAGTGAGAAATAATTATGAGATGTTACAAATGCGGCAGCGTTCTGTCAGCGAATGACATATGTCCTAAATGCCAGACAGACGTTTCTATATATAAGAAAACAGCTATGGTCTCAGATATATACTATAACAAGGGACTGGAAAAGGCGAGAGTAAGAGATCTTTCTGGTGCTATAGAGACACTTAAAGTAAGTCTTATGATAAACAAGTATAATATCAATGCAAGAAACCTTCTTGGTCTTATATATTGTGAGATGGGTGAAGTGGTTGAAGCACTTTCACAGTGGGTGATGAGTAAGAATCTTGCACCTGAGGATAATGTTGCTGATAGTTATATCAGAAAGATACAGTCTAACCAGAATAAGTTCGAGGCTGTTACGAATGCTATTAAGAAGTTTAATATATCCCTTAATTATGCCAAGGATAAGAATTATGACATGGCTGTTATACAGCTGAAAAAAATAGTTGCAGCTAATCCACATTTTGTTAAGGCACATCTTCTTTTAGCAGTTATATATATTAAGGATAACGAGTATTCAAGAGCTAAAAAGCTTCTTAATGCAGTACTCCATATAGATAAAAACAATACACTGGCATGTAAGTACATGGATGAAATAAACCAGGTACAGACAGCTAAGGACAATGATGCTTCTGGAAGCTTCCTGCCAAGAAAAAAGGTTAAGGAAGAGGAAAGTAAGCCTCTTAACGGTAATGATGTTATACTTCCAAGGTCATCTTATAAAGAACCAAGCAATGGTGCTATTACTATTATCAATGTTCTTGTTGGTATTGTTATTGGTGCAGCACTTATATGGTTCCTTGTTATGCCATCAAGATATAAAGGCATAACAGAAGAGTATAACAGAAACCTGGCTGATTATAGCGAGAAGCTGTCATCAGGTAATGTAGAGCTTAATAGTCTGGAAAATGAGCTTAAGACAGTTAAGGCAGACAAAGAAGCACTCCAGGAACAGTTAAGTAAGGTAAATGGCACAGAAGGCGGTAACAAGCTTCTGATATCAGTTATAGAAGCTGCTAATGAATATATAGCAAATAACCGTACAGCGGCAGCAGAGAAGATAGTGGATATAGATGTAAGTGCGCTTCCATCTGATTCAGCTAAATCCCTGTATAATACTATATCAGGTGCAACATTTGCATCGGCTGCTTCTGAGTTCTACAACAAAGCGCAGACAGCATATGCTAAGTCGGATTATGCCTCAGCAGTCCAGGATTATGTTAAGGCGTTCAAGTGTGATTCAACTAACGTTAATGCTGCTTATTATGCGGCTAAATGTTATGTTGCGCTATCACAGACAGACAATGCAAAGAAGTACTATGGATATATAGTTAATGACTTTAAGACAAGTGGATATTATAAAGAAGCTAATGATTATGTGTCATCACATTGATTAACTGACTAAAGATAGCCCTCTGACGATTTTAATAACCGTCAGGGGGTGTTTTTGTTGCCAGAACAAGGAAAAATAAACAGGGAGTTATGGGTAGAAGAAGATAGGAGGATGTGGATTATGGAAGATAATATATTGTCTTGCCAGGAGGATGAGTTATCAGAAGAAATGAAAAGGACAGACTATATTTATATGGTAAGCAGGAAGAATCTTATCATAAGCCTGAATGCAGAGCTTGATCATCATCTTGCGGATGAGATGAGAGAGGTGATTGATGAGATAATTGATGAGAGAGGTGTTAACAGGATTATAATAGACTTTTCCAAGGTGGGATTTATGGATAGTGCAGGAATAGGGCTTATTATGGGGCGTTATAAGAAAATAAGGGATAAAGGTGATATATCTGTTGTTGGAGCTGATGAGAGTATTAAAAGGATACTTCTTATATCGGGACTTCATAAAATCGTATATATATATGACAATCTGATGGATGCAGTGAAAAAGGAAAACAGGAGGGATGTATAAGATGTATGAAAATAATGTGGAGATAGTATTTGATGCAAAGTCAGAAAATGAAAGCTTTGCAAGGGTGGCTGCGGCAGCGTTTGTTACAAAACTGGATCCTACACTAGAGGAGATATCTGATATAAAAACTGCTGTGTCGGAGGCAGTAACAAACAGTATAGTCCACGGATATGAGGGCAGAGAGGGAAAAGTATATATGATACTTGGTGCAAAGGATAATGAGGTCACTATTAAGATAAAGGATGAGGGTGTTGGAATAGAGAATATACATAGGGCTATGGAGCCGTTGTTTACAACAAAGCCTGAGCTTGAACGCTCGGGTATGGGATTTTCTTTTATGGAAGCATTTATGGATGAACTTGAAGTGCAGTCTAAAGTGCAGAAGGGGACAACCATTATTATGAAGAAAAAGATAGGAGATAGTAGCAGATAGAATGGATGTGCATGCTTGTGATCACACTAAAGAGCTGATTATGAAAGCACACAATGATGATAAGCAGGCAAGAGAACAGCTGATTATTGAGAACAGCGGTCTTATATGGAGCATAATCCAGAGATTTAAAGGAAGAGGTGTTGAGACAGAGGATTTATTTCAGATAGGCTGCATAGGTCTTATAAAGGCAGTGGATAATTTTAATATGGAATATGATGTAAGGTTTTCAACTTATGCGGTACCTATGATTACAGGTGAAATAAAAAGATTCCTTAGAGATGATGGAATAATAAAAGTGAGCCGCAGCATTAAAGAAAACAGCTATAAATGTATGCTGGCATCAGAAAAGCTTAAGACTGTATTAAACAGAGAGCCGACATTAGAAGAGATATCAGAAGAGACAGGAATAGGGATAGAAGATATAATAGTGACACTCGGTGCTAATGAGACGGTTGAATCCATATATAAGACTGTGTATCAGAAGGATGGCAACGAGATATGTCTTTTAGATAAGCTTGAGGGGAAGGATAATTATAGTGACAGAGTTGTTGACAATGTTGTTGTAAGAGAGCTTATAGCAGAACTTAGCGAAAGAGAGCAGAAAATCATAAAAATGAGATATTTTGATGATTATACACAGACACAGGTTGCGGACATACTTGGAATATCACAGGTACAGGTATCACGTCTTGAGAAAAAAATACTTGTGAAAATGAGAAATAATCTCATGTAAAGAAAATGAAAAAATATGTGTATATATAGATAAAACTGTTAATACTTCATATATCAGGCTTTGGCCTTAAATGGAGGAATAACATGTCAAAGACAGTATATCTTAAGTTAAGACAGCTTACGAAGACTAACAAAGCGGATGTATATCTGTCTGATATTGCAGATGTATATGCGGATAAGAAGATACTTGCACGTATAAAAAGCATAAAGGTAGCGTGCTTTTATAAGGTGAAAAAGGACAGGGCGTGTATAAATGTCATGCAGGTAATATCCTGCATAAACCAGCTTGATGATACGCTTGAGATAAATAATATAGGTGAAAGTGATGCAGTAATAGAATATAAAAAAAATGACCAGCCGGCATGGATGAATATCGTTATGACAGTAATCGTCTGTATAATAATATTTATTGGGAGCGCGTATGCTATTATGGCATACAACAATGACGTTAATACAGCCGAAATATTTGAAAAAGTATATAGTATGTCAGGTGCGGGATATCTTTCAGAGTATAATGTGCTGGAGATATCGTATGCCATAGGATTATTTGTAGGAATAGCTGTATTTTATGATCATTTTATGGGACACAGGTTAAGCAAGGCACCAACACCTATAGAGGTTGCGATGAACCAGTATGTTAAAGATGAGAATCAGACACTTATAGACAGCTATAATGAAATGCCTAAGGCTGTAAGAAATCATTATGACGGAGTGAAAAAATGCTGATGTTAAAAGTAGCATGCCTTATTGTAACAGGTATTGCAAGCGGGCTTGTTACTGCAACAGGACTTTTTGCACTTATATCAAGTATAGGGCTTATCAACAGATATGCAGATGTAACCAATACAAAGGAGCATATATTACTATATGAGGAAATGATAATAGCAGGAGCAGGTATAGGAAATATATGGTTCGTTTTTGAACTGCCATGTCATACAGGCATAGCAGGACTGCTGATATATGGTTTTGTAGCAGGAATATTTATAGGAACATTCTTATTATGTCTTGCAGAAACAGTAAAAGCACTTCCAATACTTACGCACCGGGTGTGCATAAAAAAAGGAATAGGCTTTATTATTATGTTTATTGCAGTTGGAAAATGTGTTGGACATCTGATATACTATCTTTTAGCTTATGTATAAGAGATGATATTGGAGGATTGTATATATTATGTTTAATAGAAAAGAACTGTCTGAAAGGGCGGTGAAGGTACTAAAAGCACATTATGGTATTTTTCTTATAGTATGTCTTATCGCAGCATTTATTGGAAGTGAATTTACAGAAACCTTCAGTCTTTTAAGAATGCCTGTGTCAGTATATAAGAATATAGCGGACAATACAGACGATAAAGAAGCGATAGAAGAGCAGGGTGTTACTTTTGTCACATCTGATATAGATAACAGGACAAAAAGTGCAATGCTTAATGCACTTATATCTGTCTTTATGAATAATGAAGAACAGGGGAAAATCAATTCAGAAAACATAATAGAAAATGCGAAGGCAAATGCAGGAGAGATTCTAGGAAGAACATCTGGTATATTATCCTCTGTTGTAAACAGTTTTTCATCAGGTGCGGTTGTTTTTATGATAGTTGATATTATATATGGAATAACTGGTTCAAGGCATGTAGTTGTCATATTGCTGCTTATACTTTCACTTTTCGTATACTTTGTGATCCGGTATATGATTAAGATGAGTTATATTGTCATATCAAGAAGAATTTTTCTTGAGAGCAGGACGTATAAAAAGGTCGGAGTTGGCAAGTTTATGTTTCTTATGCGTATTAAGAGATGGATGCACGTTGCCTGGGTGCTTTTTGTAAAAGATGTATTTACCATATTATGGTCTTTAACTATAGCAGGAGCATTTATCAAGCCGTTTTCATACCAGCTTGTCCCTTATATCATAGCGGAGAATCCGGATTTAAGTGCCACAGAGGCAATCACATTGTCAAGAAATATGATGAATGGCTATAAATGGAAAAGTTTTTGTTACAATATATCGTTTATAGGCTGGTCTGTGCTATGCTTTTTAACCTTTGGACTTGTCGGAGTGTTTTTTGCGAATCCTTACAGGACTGCCTTTTTTACAGAAATGTATGTAGAAATCAGGAAATTGGCGAAAACAGAGAATATAAAAGATATAGATAAGCTTAACGATATATATCTATATGAGATGGCATCAGAAAATGAACTTAAAATAGCATATGCAGATATATATGAATATATGAATCAGGAGGATCCGGAAGAAAGATTCATAGATGATATATCCAAGTCTGATATAAAATATTTTATAAAGCTAAGAAAAGTACTTGCGGACTGGTTTGGGGTTATACTTATTAATTCTAAAGAAGAGAAGCGGTTTGAAGACGATAAGGCTGAACAGATAAAAGCTGACAGATGTAAGCAGGAGATTTTAAGAGAGGTATATCCATCAAGATTATTTACACTTAAGGAGCACAGAGCGAATTTTGAAAGTACGGTATATATGAGGAATTATTCAATACCATCACTTATACTTATATTCTTCTGTATGTCGTTTATTGGATGGTTCTGGGAAGTATCATCACATGTTGTGCTGTATCATTCGTTTGCCAACAGGGGAGTGCTGCATGGACCATGGCTTCCTATATATGGTGTGGGTGGTCTGCTCATACTTATGCTTTTAAAGAAATTCAGGGAAAAACCAGTGGTTGAATTCTTACTTGCAGTGTTGTTATGTGGTGTTGTTGAATATTTCACAGGGCTTGTGTTAGAGCTTACACATGACGGACAAAAATGGTGGGATTATACAGGCTTCTTTCTTAATCTTAATGGAAGAATATGTGCTGAAGGACTGCTTGCATTTGGGATAGGCGGTATGGCTATCGTATATTTTGTAGCACCATTTCTTGATAATTATTTCAGGAAAATAAAGCTTGAGATTATACTTCCTATATGTGCAGCACTTATGCTTATATTCGTATCAGACCAGCTGTATACAAGAAAGCATCCTAATACAGGTGAAGGGATAACATGTATGCAGGATATAGATGAAAAATATATGAATAATATCTGTTAAATCAGACATCCTAATATTAAGAAAGCTGAAAATATGCATGGAAATGAGGAATATTATGGTGCAGGATGTCAATAAAAGAAATGAAAGCTATAACGAATATGTCAAAACAGTAACTAAAAAGGCAGATTGTCTGCTCAACTGTCTGAAAGCCTTTATTATGGGTGGCTGTATATGTACACTTGGACAGCTTGTTACGAATCTACTTATGAGGGGAGGCTTATCAATGGATGATGCTTCCTCATATACAACGATAATACTTGTGTTCTTAAGTGCCCTCTTTACAGGACTGGGAATATACCCAAAGCTGGCAAACTGGGGAGGGGCTGGAAGTCTTGTACCTATTACAGGCTTTGCTAACAGTGTGGCATCGCCTGCTATTGAATACAAGAAAGAAGGACAGGTGTTTGGTATAGGTTGCAAGATATTTACTATAGCAGGACCTGTTATATTATATGGTATATTCTTTAGCTGGATAGCAGGATTAATATACTGGGTGATGAAGCTTTTTTAAGATAATATGAAATAAAATACAAAAACAGAGGTAAAGATAACAATGGCAATGACTGAATTGGAACAGCATTATAATAAGTTCAATGAAGAGAAACGGCTTGACTCAAGACATGGGCAGGTCGAGTACATAACATCGATGAAATATATCCACAAATATATTGACAGCTTAAAGGAAGAAACAGGATGCGGTAATGCTGACATAAAGATTCTTGATATAGGAGCTGGTACTGGAAGATACAGCGTTCCTCTTGCAGCGGAAGGGTATGACGTAACTGCTGTTGAACTGGTAAAGCACAATCTAGGACTTCTTAAGGCAAAGAATTCATCGGTTAAAGCTTATCAGGGCAATGCACTAAAACTGAAAAAATTTGACAATGATCAGTTTGACATGGTACTACTTTTTGGACCTATGTATCATCTTTTTTCACATGAAGATAAGCTTAAAGCTCTTAATGAAGCTAAAAGAGTTGTAAGACCGGGTGGTATTATCCTTGTTGCATATCTTATGAATGAGTATAGCGTTATAACATATGCATTTAAGGAGCAGCACATAATGGAGTGTCTTAGTGAGGGAAGGTTAACAGCAGATTATCATACTGTGTCATCAGAAAAGGATCTGTATGATTATATGAGAACAGAGGATATAGCAAGGCTTAACGAAGAGGCAGGACTTACAAGAGTACAGATAATATCACCTGATGGAGCAGCTAATTATATAAGACCCTATCTTAATAAGCTGACAGATGAGGAGTTTAATGAGTTTATCAAATATCATCTGTCAGCCTGTGAAAGAGCTGATATGCTTGGAGCAGCAGCACATACGCTTGATATATTGAGAAAATAAAAATGTATAATAAAAAAAAT
>OLJA01001608.1_pt1 | contig 11148 bp, 10 predicted proteins | sample 1601401 | NCBI WGS metagenome assembly OLJA01 (sample SAMN01915217, study PRJEB22387) | human gut metagenome | isolation source: stool | host: Homo sapiens | place: USA | reverse complement strand
AACCAAAGAATTGTACAGCACCGGATTCGAAAAGATAAAAAACACCCCGCCGCTAACCGAAACTAACCGAGAATAACCGCCAAACCACTTGCAGTAATCCGCTTTCCATGCTATACTTATACTGACGAAAAAAGCAAAACGTCGTGAGGATTTCCTTGCGGCGTTTTTTGTATGCCGTTGAAAGGAGCGTGATCGCGTGGGACGACCAAGAAAATTCAAAACGCCGGACGAATTGCACAGTGCATGGGAAACTTACAAAGCGTACTGCGACAGCAAGCCTGTGCTGACTCATGCGTTCAACTCCAAAACCGGCGAGTTTGTTTCGGCGGAGCTAAAGCACAGCGTGACTTACACCATTGAGGGGTTCTGCGTATACGTCGGCATCTCCCGACAGGCATTTCATGAGTATTATGCGGAGAGCAAACGGTTTGTTGACATCGTTACGCGTATGCGTGAAGAATGCGAAACGGACGCACGGGAAAAATTTGAAGTGGGGGCGATTCCGACACAGCTTGCAGGGCTGTGGATGTCGAAGTACGGGTATACCACCAAGCAGGAAGCCGGTGTGGAAGTCAAGCCCTCCGAAAAACTCTCCGATATTCTTTCCCAGCTGGGCGGTGATGACCTTGACAGCACATAAATTTCCTCTGTCCCGGAAGTACAGGGACTTTATCCGTTCTGTCCAAGGCGTGACCGCAGAGTTTCTGGAGGGGACGACCGCCTCCGGAAAGACCACCGTCGGTGCCGGTGTGAAGTTCATGTACATGGTTTCCGCCAGTCCGAAACGACTGCACATTATCGCTGCCAAGACCACCGGCATCGCCGAGAAGAACATCATTCAGCAGGAAAACGGGATCCTCGACCTGCACCGGAACGCCGTCTACTGCGGCAACGGCGACCGGAAAGCCATCCTCGATAATGTGCTCAAGCTGCTGGACGGCCACGAGCGCATCGTCGCCATCGCCCCCCACGCGAAGGGCGAGCGGTTCGAGGAACTGCCGGTGGAGCGGTTCGAGACCCACACCCGCGCCTTTATCAAAGTAGAGGACGGCTGCAACCGTCAGTGCGCCTACTGCGTCATCCCCCGCGCCCGCGGCCCGGTGCGCAGCCGCGCCGAGGCCAGCATCCTGAACGAGCTGCGCCAGCTGGCCGCTTCCGGCTACCGGGAGGTCGTGCTCAGCGCCATCTCCCTGCCCAGCTACGGCCTCGACACCGGCACCAACCTCGTGGAACTGGTGGAGAAGTGCGCCCAGGTCGAGGGCATCGAGCGCATCCGCCTGGGCAGCCTGGACCCCGACATGCTCACGCCGGAGTTCATCGCCCGGCTTGCCGCAGTGAACAAGCTCTGCCCCCAGTTCCACCTGAGCCTGCAGAGCGGCTGTACGGCCACCCTGCGCCGGATGCGCCGCGTCTACACCGCCGAGCAGTACGCCCAGGTCGTGGCCGACATCCGCGCCGCCTACGGCGACCGGCCCGTCAGCTTCACCACCGACTGCATCTGCGGCTTCCCCGGTGAGACGGTGGAAGACTTTGAGGAGAGCTGCGCCTTCCTAAAGCAGATCGGTTTCCTCAAGGTGCATGTCTTCCCCTACTCCCGCCGCAGCGGCACCCCCGCCTACGATTTCCCCGATCAGGTCCACGAGCGGGAAAAGCAGGCGCGCAGCCGCACCATGAACGCCCTTGCCGAAGAACTCCGCCGGGACGTGCTCACGACGTATGAGGGCATGGAGGACGAGGTGCTGCTCGAAACGGCCCTCAGCGAGACGCTCTTCACCGGCTACACCCGGCTGTATGTGCCAGTGGTGGTCTCGGCCCCCGGCCGCAAAAGCGGCGAGATCGTCCGCGTCCGGCTGGGCAGCTACGACGGCGAGCGGGTACGGGCAGCACTTTGCTGAATCTCACGGTTGAATATCCTTCATCTTTGCCATTTGAGAATTCTTTAACATATTTTGGCGTTTGCTCTTTTCAGGCAGACGTCTTTGTGTTAAAATGAGGATGGAATCCTGGGGCCGGTGCGCCGATTGCAGCGGCACAGTACCAGCAGGCCCACAGGAAAGAAAGCCGCAGGGTGCGTTGCAAAGCCGCGCCGCTGCGGGATGTTTTGTATCTGTACAAGGAGAGTTTGGAATGAGCTTTAGAGGAATCAACACGACGGTCATCCAGATCCGCCGCCAGGTGTTCACCGAGGTGGCCCGGATGGCTTATGCCAACGTCAAGGGCGAGCAGGCCAACCACCTGATGCGCAAGATCCCTTACACCATCATCCCCGGTGAGGAAGGCAAGCTGCGCAAGGACATCTTCCTGGAGCGCGCCATCGTTGAGGAGCGCGTGCGTCTGGCCATGGGCCTGCCCACCCGCCGCATGGACGAGCACAACAGCGTCGTTTCCGGTCTGGAAGATGCTTCCATCGCCGATAAGTATTACGATCCCCCGCTGGTGAACGTCATCAAGTTTGCCTGCAACCGCTGCCCCGAGAAGCTGGTCAAGGTCTCCGACCTGTGCCAGGGCTGCCTCGCACACCCCTGTATGGAAGTCTGCCCCAAGAAGGCCATCACCTGGGAGAGCGGCCGTTCCACCATCGACCAGGAAAAGTGCATCAAGTGCGGCCGCTGCGTCGGCGTCTGCCCCTACAACGCCATCGTCAAGACCGAGCGTCCCTGCGCCGCTGCCTGCGGCATGGGTGCCATCCACTCCGATGAGCTGGGCCGCGCCGAGATCGACTACAGCAAGTGCGTGTCCTGCGGCCAGTGTCTGGTCAACTGCCCCTTCGGTGCCATCGCCGACAAGGGCCAGATCTACCAGCTCATTCAGGGCTTCAACCGCGGTGACCGCATCTACGCCCTCGTCGCTCCCGCCTTCATCAACCAGTTCCCGAGCCTGGCCTCCACCGGCAAGCTCAAGGCTGCGCTGAAGGCTCTGGGCTTCTATGATGTCGTAGAGGTCGCCATCGGTGCCGACCTGTGTACCGTGGATGAGGCCCACGACTTCCTGGAGGAGGTCCCCAACAAGCTGAACTTCATGGCTACTTCCTGCTGCCCGGCATGGAGCATGATGGCAAAGACCGCCTTCCCGGATCTTGCAAAGAACATCTCCATGACCATGACCCCCATGGTCTTTACCGCCCGCATGATGAAGCAGGCCGACCCCGAGGCCCGTATGTGCTTCATCGGACCCTGCGCCGCCAAGAAGCTGGAAGCTTCCCGCCGCACCGTCCGCTCCGATGTGGACTTCGTGCTCACCTTTGAAGAGCTGGCCGGTATCATCGAGGCCAAGGATGTGGACACCAGCCTGCTGGAAGTGGACGAGGCCGAAGCTCTGCACGCTGCATCCGCAGCAGGCCGCGGCTTTGCACAGTCCGGCGGCGTTGCCAAGGCTGTTGCTGATAAGATCAAGGAATGGCACCCGGATATGGATGTCAAGATCGCATCCGCACAGGGCCTTGCCGAGTGCAAGAAGCTGCTCATGCTGGCCAAGGCCGGCAAGTACAACGGCTACCTGCTGGAAGGCATGGGCTGCCCGGGCGGCTGCATCGGCGGCGCAGGCACCATTGCCGACCCCGCACGCACGGCCATCCAGCTGAACAAGTACGTCAAGGAAGCTCCCTTCGCCGACCCGGAGCAGAGCCCCTTTATGAGCGAGATCCATGTGCTGAAGGACGACCCCGACTTTGAACTTTAAGCGCTGATTTTTCAAGAACCGCTTCTCCTGCCGGAGGGGCGGTTCTTCGTCATCTTCGCCCACTATATTTTATCGATGTGCAACATTTCTGTGAAAGCTTCACGAAGCAGATTGACAATTTTGCACAGCCATGCTATTTTAGCATTGACAAACCGGTATTACCGCAATTGTTCAACGCCGCCTCTGCGGCAGGAAAGGCAGATCATTCATGACGAATATTTATAAGCGCGTAAGCGCCGCCCTGCTCTCGGTGCTGCTGCTGTGCATGTTCACCTTTGGTGCAAGCGCTGCTTCCAGCCTGAACGTAGGCATTAAATTCTGGAAAGAAAAATCCGATAAGGAATCCATGGCCAACACCGGCATCGATGCCAGCCGTGATGTCACCCTCACCCGCCAGTCCAACGGCACCTACACGCTCACCCTGCCCATCCAGCAGGTAAGCAAGATGGGTGTCACCGGCTGTCTGTCCGGCCTGACCATTGGTGATGTGACCTACACCGGCACCATCTCCGGCGATGTTTCCAAGGGCACCGGCGTGCTCACCATCAAGAACATGCCCGCCTCGGTGCTGACCGGCAGCGATGTGAACAAGGCACTCACCGTTACCTGCAACATTCAGATGGATCTGAGCGTGCTGGGCGAGATCAACACCGCGGCCCGCATGTGCATCTGGAACAAGTAAGCTTTTTCAAGCAAAAGAACGGCGTTCCCCACCGGAACGCCGTTCTTTGCTTTTATCACTCCATGTGCTTTTCCACAAAGTCGCCAACCATTTTGTCCAGCTGCAGCACAGCGTTCTCGGCACCCTTCATCACCTTGCGGGTGGTGCGGCGCAGCTGGCGCTGGTTCTGGGTGGCGGCCATCACGCCCACGGCACCCAGTGCCGCCCCCGCGGCCATGCCAAGCAGCATCCCGGAAGAACTGGTGGATTCATGTTTCATAGTAAAACTCCTTTCGGTGAAAAAGATCCGGTCTCCGGCGTTATTATTTCCTGTAAACTATCTGGTATTCGCTTTTTTTATGCAGAAATTTGTGGTATACTGTTCTACGATGTTTTAATGGGCGGGTGTGCCCGGCTAAAAGGCGCACTGCTCATTCCGCATACTGGTAAGGAGGTTCCTTATTTGATACACCCTGTTGAACCCAAAAAAGTCCTTTGCATCCACGATCTTTCCGGCATGGGCCGCTGCAGCCTTGCAGTGATCCTGCCGGTGCTGTCGGTCATGGGCGTGCAGCCGGTAGCCCTGCCCACGGTGGTGCTTTCTACCCACACAGGCGGGCTTGGCACACCTGCACGGCTGGACGGCTGCGCCTACGGCGAACAGGCGCTGGAGCATTACCATGCGCTTGGCGTGGAGTTTGACTGCATCTATACCGGCTATCTGGGCGGTGAGGATCAGGTGGCACTGGCCGAAAAAGCCTTTACCCTCTGGCCCGCAGCCAAAAAGATCGTTGACCCGGTCATGGGCGACAACGGCAAGGCTTACTCCACCGTAACGCCTGCTTTGATCGACCGCATCCGTGCACTGTGCGGTGCTGCCGATCTGATCCTGCCCAACTACACCGAGGCACAGATCCTGCTGCAGCGCCAGCCGCAGACCGAGCTGCTCACCGATGAAGCCGCACAGGCTCTGGCTGACGAGCTGACCGTTCTGGCCCCCGGGGCTGTCGTCACCGGCCTGCCGCTGGGCAAATACATCGGCTGTGCAGGCAGCGGAAAAGACCGCTTCCTCATCAAAAAGCTGCACATCAGCCGCAGCTTCCCCGGCACCGGCGACCTGTACGGTGCGGTGCTCATCGGCTCGCTGCTGCAGGGCAACGCCCTGAGTGCCGCCGCCGACAACGCTGCCGAGTTCGTGGCGCTTTCCATCCAGAGCACGCCCGCCGCGCAGGATACCCGCTACGGGGTCTGGTTCGAGCCGCTTCTGCCGCGCCTGTGCCCGGCAAGCTCGGCAGAATAAGGGGAGGTACACCGATGAACGAAAAGCCAACCTTGAACATCGTTCTGGTGGAACCGCGCATCCCGCAGAACACCGGCAATGTGGCCCGCACCTGTGCCTGCACTGCCTGTCGGCTGCATCTGGTAGGCCCCATGGGCTTTGCCATCGATGATAAAAAGCTCAAGCATGCGGGTCTGGATTACTGGCACTACCTCGACATCAGCTATTACGACAGTCTGGACGAGTTCTTTGCCAAAAACAGCGGCCCCTATTACTATTTTACCACCAAGGCACCGCAGCGCTACACCGATGTGAGCTACCCGGACGGTGCATACCTCGTGTTCGGACGCGAGGATGCCGGCCTGCCCGAAGCCTTGCTTGCCGCCAATCAGGAGCACTGCATCCGAATGCCCATGCGCGACACCTGCCGCAGCCTGAACCTTTCCAACAGCGTGGCCGTGGGCGTGTATGAAGTGCTGCGCCAGTGGGACTTTCCGGAGCTTTTGGACCACGGACACTTACGAGACTACGAATGGAAATGAGGGACATTATGAGCAAGATCGCGATCCTGACCGATTCCTCCTGCGATATCCCGCAGGAGATGGCCGAAAAATACGGCATCGACATCATGAGCTTCCACATCCTGCTGGACGATGTGGACTACGTGGAGCGTGAAAGCTGCACCAACACCGAATTTTACGATAAGATGCGTGCCGCTAAGGGCGTGCCCTCCACTGCCGCCATCACCCCCATCCAGTTCTGCGAAAAATACTGCCAGTACGTGGACGAGGGCTATACGGATGTCATTCATGTACCCATCAACAAATCCGGCTCTTCCACCTACAATAACGCCCTCATGGCACAGGGGATGCTGCGGGAAGAGCGCCCGGAGCACCACTTGAAGATCCATCTGCTGGACCCCCACACCTATTCCATGGTGTTCGGCTGGTATCTGTGCGAAATGGCCCGCAAGCTGAAGAACGGCGCAGAGATCAGCCATGTGATCCGGGAGTTTGAAAAGCAGATGGACTGCATGGAGATCGTTCTGGGCCCCTACAGCCTGAAGCAGATGAAAAAGAGCGGACGCATCTCTGCCGCTGCTGCTGTTATGGGTGAGCTGATGGGCATTCGTCCCATCATCACCCTGATCGACGGCAAGACCAAGGTGGAGGCCAAGGTACGCGGCGATGACAAGGTGGTGCCCGCCATGGTGGAGCTGTGCAAACAGCGTAGCGAAGGCGTGGAGAACTTTGATTATATGATCGGCCACACCAACATCCCGCAGACCGCCGATCTGGAAAAGGCCTGCCGCAAGGCCTTTGGCAAACCGCCGCTGCTGGTGTTTGAGCTGGGCGGTGTCGTTTCCGCAAACACCGGCCCCGACACGGTGGCTCTGGTATACACCGGACACCCCAGAGGGTAACACACGATTTTAATAGCCTCCGCTTTCGCTCTGGCTATTTCAGCGGTAATTCTATTTTTATTTTGAGGTTCCGAAAAGCCTGCGGGCTTTTCGGAACCTCTTTTTCACCGGAAGGGTCCAAACCAAAAACTGCATCTGTACCTGATTCTGCGAAAATTCGTTGCAATCTGCCAAAAATTATGCTATACTGCCTTTTGCTGTGCTTTTTGTGCGGCATCCTTTCAGAGCAACTTAGGATTTTAGGCTCCCCGGCGTGTCTCGAACCATGCCGGGCCAAACCCACAGGGGCTGGCGGCCCTGTGCGGTCAAAATCATCCCGCTGGAGTATTATCATGAATCAGAATCCTTCTGTCCGTAAACTGGTGCGCTGCGGCGTGGTCGCAGCCATTTATGTTGTTCTCTGCATGGCTCTGCAGCCGCTCTCCTATGGTGCGGTACAGGTGCGTGTGGCTGAGGCGCTCTGCCTGCTGCCGGTGTTCGGTGCCGAGTACATTGCCGGTGTGGTACTGGGCTGCTTTTTGGCAAACCTGCTGGGCTCCACCATCGTGGATGTCATCTTTGGCACCCTTGCCACCCTGCTGGCCTGCCTTGTCACCTACAAGCTGCGGAACATCCGCATCAAGGGTCTGGCTGTGGCGGCTTCCCTGCCGCCGGTGCTGTTCAATGCCGTGATCATCGGCATTGAGATCGCCGTCATGTTCCCGGACCCCACCTCCAGCGCTCCCATCTGGCTGGCCTGCATCACCAACGGCATCTCCGTAGGTATCGGCGAGCTCATCAGCTGCACCGTTCTGGGTGTGCTGCTGGTGAAGATCATCGAGAGCAGCAAGGCCCTGCGCAAAATTTTTGCAGCTTAATGACCGCAAGGAGGTTTCCATGCAGGCAAACGGAATGATCTTCTGGGACTGGAACGGCACTTTGATGGATGATGTTGATTTCACCCACAGCTGTCTCAACTGGATGCTGGAGACCCACGGTTATCCGCAGCGGTACGATCTTGCCGCTTACCGGGAAATTTTCGGTTTTCCCATTGAGGAATACTACACCCGCGCCGGTTTCAACTTTGCAAAGCACCCTTATGCAGAGCTGGCCGAGCGCTTTATGGAACATTATAACGCAGGTGTGGATGCCTGTCCCCCCTCTGCACACGCTGCCGAAACGCTGGCCGAACTTTCGCGCCGGGGCTGGCGGCAGAGCGTGCTTTCCGCCTCCCGCCGGGACTACCTGATCGAGCAGGTAGCCGCACGGGGCCTGCAGGCCTATTTTACTGAGTTGCTCGGCCTTGCAGACATCTATGGCGTAAGCAAAGTGCAGGTGGGCAAACAGTGGCTTGCACAAAGCGGCATCGCCCCTGCTGCCTGCGTGATGGTGGGCGACACCCAGCACGATGCCGAAGTTGCAAAGGCCCTTGGCACAAAATGCGTGCTCTACACCGGTGGCCACCAGTCCCGCACTCGGCTCGAGGCTGTGTGCCCGAATGTCATCGACGATCTGGCACAGCTGCCGCAGCTGCTGGAAACCTTATAATGTACATCTGACCACTTCTGATTTGCAAAAATCAGAGGTGTTTTTTGTTTTAGTTGGCTCGCCCTCTCAGTCTCGCATTCGCTCGCCAGCTCCCCCCCCAAAAAAAAGGGGGAGCCTCTGGCGAAACCGGAAACTTTGCGTGGATTGCCAAGGCCTCCCACTTTGGGGGAGGTGGATGCGACCAGCGGGAGCAGACGGAGAGGGCGAGGCTGTTCGCCTCCACCACATATCTTTTCCTTTTATGAACCCTCTTCCAGCGCAAATTTACAGAAAATTCATTCAAAATCCGGCTAAAATAACCTTGCAGGTTTGACGCGTCTGCCGCTTTGGTGTATCATATATGTGTGTATTTATGTCTATCTCCGGGAAGCATTTTCCCGAATTTGATCTATGAGGTGTTACCAATGTCCCTTGTTGAAAAACTCTTTGGCAGCTTCTCGGACCGGGAGCTGAAAAAGATCAACCCCATTGCCAAGCAGGTGCTGGCTCTGGAAGAAAAATATGCCGCCATGCCGGATGCCGACCTGCAGGCACAGACCGCTGTGTTCAAGCAGCAGCTGGCCGACGGCAAGACCACCGATGATATCCTGCCCGATGCCTTTGCCGTCTGCCGCGAGGCCGCATGGCGCGTGCTGGGCATGAAGCACTTCCCTGTGCAGGTCATCGGCGGCATTGCCCTGCACCGCGGTGATATTTCCGAGATGCAGACCGGTGAAGGCAAGACTCTTGTGGCTACCCTGCCCGCCTACCTGAATGCCCTCACCGGTGAGGGCGTGCATGTTGTCACCGTCAACGATTACCTTGCCAAGCGCGACAGCGAGTGGATGGGCAAGCTCTACCGCTGGCTGGGCCTTTCTGTCGGCCTGATCGCACAGGGCATGGACGGTGATGCACGCCGCGCCGCCTATGCTGCCGACATCACCTACGGTACCAACAACGAGTTCGGCTTCGACTACCTGCGCGACAACATGGTGACCTATAAGGCCAACATGGTGCAGCGCGGCCACGCCTATGCCATCGTCGATGAAGTGGACTCCATCCTGATCGATGAAGCCCGCACGCCCCTGATCATTTCCGGCCGCGGCGAGGATTCCTCCAGCCTGTACACGCAGGTGGACCGCTTTGTGCGCACCCTGCGCAAGAGCGTGGTGGTAGAGCTGGAGGATAAGGTCTCTACCGACGAGCAGACCGACGGTGATTACGTCGTGGACGAAAAGCACAAGACCTGTACCCTGACTGCCAGCGGCATCAAGAAAGCGGAAGCCTACTTCAAGGTCGAGAACCTTGCCGCCGCCGAGAACATGACCCTTGCCCATCACATCGATCAGGCCATCAAGGCTTACGGCGTGATGCAGCGGGACATCGATTACGTGGTCAAGGATGGTCAGGTCATCATCGTGGACGAGTTCACCGGCCGTCTGATGATCGGCCGCCGCTACAACGAGGGTCTGCATCAGGCCATCGAGGCCAAGGAGGGCGTAAAGATCGCCGCCGAGAGCAAGACGCTGGCCACCATCACCTTCCAGAACTACTTCCGCATGTACAAAAAGCTGTCCGGCATGACCGGTACGGCCAAGACCGAGGCCACCGAGTTCACCGAGATCTACGGCCTGAACATCGTTACGGTGCCCACCAACCGCCCCCGTCAGCGCATCGATTATCCGGATGCCATCTACAAGACGGTCAACGGCAAATACAATGCCGTTATCCAGCAGGTGCTGGAATGCCACCAGAAGGGCCAGCCCGTGCTGGTGGGTACGGTCAGCGTGGAAAAGAGTGAGACCCTTGCCAAGATGCTGCAGAAATACACCCGCGACTTCAACGTGCTGAACGCAAAGAACCACGAGCGTGAAGCCGAGATCGTGGCGCAGGCCGGCAAAAAGGGTGCCATCACCATCGCCACCAACATGGCAGGCCGTGGTACCGATATCATGCTGGGCGGCAACGCCGAGTTCATGGCCAAGGCCCAGATGCGCAAGGAACACTTCTGCGAAAACCTGCTGAACCCGGAAAAGCCCGAGGATGCCGACCCGGCTGCAGTGGAAATGCTGCTGACCGAAGCCAACGGCCACGGCGATACCGAGGATGCCAACATCCTTGCTGCCCGCAAGCGCTTCGATGAGCTGTACGCCCAGTGCAAGCCCCAGATCGATGCCGAAGCTGAGCAGGTGCGCGCTGCAGGCGGCCTGTTCATCATCGGCACCGAACGCCACGAGAGCCGCCGCATCGACAACCAGCTGCGCGGCCGTGCCGGCCGTCAGGGCGACCCGGGTGCTTCCCGCTTCTACCTGAGTCTGGAAGACGACCTGATGCGCCTGTTCGGCGGCGACCGCGTCTCCAGCCTGATGGATACCCTCAAGATTGATGAGGACACTCCCATCGAGAACCGCATGATCACCAACACGCTGGAAAGCGCCCAGAAAAAGCTGGAAGGCCGCAACTTCGAGATCCGCAAGAACGTGCTGAAGTACGACGACGTGATGAACCAGCAGCGCGAGATCATCTATGGTCAGCGCCGCAAGGTGCTGGATGGCGAGGATATCAGCACCGAAATGCACAAGATGCTGCGCGAGAACATCG
>OLJA01001607.1_pt1 | contig 11150 bp, 8 predicted proteins | sample 1601401 | NCBI WGS metagenome assembly OLJA01 (sample SAMN01915217, study PRJEB22387) | human gut metagenome | isolation source: stool | host: Homo sapiens | place: USA | reverse complement strand
TACCGGGTGCACATCGACGGCAAGGACCTGACCCCGCAGGAGATCAGCGCCATGATCTTGGCCAAGATCCGCCGCGATGCCGAGAGCTATCTGGGCGAGCCGGTGACCGAAGCGGTCATCACGGTGCCCGCCTACTTCGACGACAGCCAGCGCAAGGCTACGCAGGATGCAGGCCGCATTGCAGGCCTGAACGTGCTGCGCATCATCAACGAGCCTACTGCTGCCGCTGTGGCCTATGGTTTGGATAACGAAGCATCGCAGAAGATCCTCGTCTACGACCTCGGCGGCGGCACCTTTGATGTGTCCATCATCGAGATCGAGGACGGGACCTTTACGGTGCTTGCCACCGGCGGCGACACCCATCTGGGCGGCGACGACTTCGATCAGCGCATCGTGGAATATGCCGTGGCCGAGTTCAAAAAATCGGATCGCATCGACCTCTCCCGCGACCCGGCAGCTATGGGCCGGCTGAAAGAGGAAGCCGAAAAGGCAAAGAAGGAGCTTTCTGCCGCGCCGTCGGCACAGCTGAACCTGCCCTTTATCGCAGTGGGCAAGGACGGCCCTCACCACTTGGATATCTCGCTTTCCCGCCCGCAGTTCGAGATGATGACCGGCGACCTGCTGGCCCGCACAGTGGCTCCCGTGCAGAATGCCCTGCGGGATGCAGGCATTTCCGCCAGCCAGCTGGGCAAGGTGCTGCTGGTGGGCGGCAGCACCCGGATGCCTGCGGTGGAGCGTCAGGTGAAGGAGCTGCTGGGCTGCGAACCCAGCCACAGCCTGAACCCGGACGAGTGTGTTGCCATGGGTGCGGCGGTACAGGGCGGTCTGCTGCAGGGCGGCGGCAAGCTGGCCGGTGCCACCGGCGCAGCGGCGCAGGGCCTTGTGCTGATGGATGTGACCCCGCTGACCCTCTCCATTGAGACGCTGGGCGGCGTGGCCACCCCGCTGATCACCCGCAACAGCATGATCCCCACCCGCAAGAGCCAGATCTTCACCACCGCACGGCCTATGCAGACCAGTGTGGAGATCAACGTGCTGCAGGGCGAGCGCCACTTTGCCCGCGACAACAAGAGTCTGGGCAAATTCAAGCTCACCGGCATCCGGGCAAGCTTTTCTTCCAAGCCGCAGATCGAAGTTACCTTCGATATCGACGTGAACGGCGTGGTGAAGGTGTCTGCCAAGGACCTTGGCACCGGCCGGGAGCAGAACATCACCATCACCGGCAGCACCAACCTTTCGGAAAATGAGATCCAACGCGCCATGGCAGACGCTGCCGCCTACGAGGCCGAGGACAGCCGCCGCAAGGAGCGGCTGGACCTGCACAATCAGGCCGAGGTGCTGGCCTACAAGGTGGACGAGGCTCTTTCCAAATGCAAAAAGGAGCTGGACAAGGACGAGAAGAACCGCATCAAAACCGACCTCGCCAACCTCCGCCGCTGCCTGCGCAAGGATAAGCCCGAAAAAATGAATGAAAACGAGGAAGCTGCCCTGCGTCAGGCCAAGACCCAGCTGGAAGAAAGTGCCAACCATCTGATGGTGCTTTATACCAGTGAGCAGGGAACAGATGGTACGAATAATGCGCTGTAAAAGCTGCAATAAAATAGAGTGATGAGAACTGTGCTCTGTGGATAATAGAAACCACAGAGCACGTTTTTTTGCAGAAATAGTTGCAGGAGATAGGCTGACATTGTATAATACAACTGTATGGTTTTGGCTAAATTCGGGAATGATGCCTTGTTTGGGAGAAATACATGGAAAAAATTGTGGAAAAGCTAAAGGTAAATGAGAGCCTGTTAAAAACAGTACTGTGCAGTGCTACTTTTTGGGGATTGTTGGCGCATGGCATGGTTCTGTTCAACAAATACTCATTCCATGATGATGCACGGTATTTCAACGATGTGGGTGTTACTTACAAATCTGGACGGTGGATGCTGGGCATTCTTGGAAGTCTGAGTGCAAATTTGCTGGGAAGTAAAAACTACAGTCTGCCAGTGGTAAATGGTACGATTACGATTTTGTGCATTGCAGCAATCGTATATCTGCTGGCAGATAGTTTGAGAATCCAGTCAAAGCCTCTTGTTATTCTGCTGTGCGGAAGTATGGTGACATTTCCGTCAGTGACGGGAACATTCAGTTACATGTTTACTGCACCATACTATTACGCTGCGTCCCTACTGGGAGTGGTTGGAGCATGGATTTTTCACCAGAAAAAGAATTTTGTCGCTCTATTACTCTGCACGGTTTTGATGGCTTGTTCTGTTGGTGTGTATCAGGCAAATATCCCGGTTTGCATCTGTACATTGTTGCTTTATATGATGGAAGATGTCCGGCAGTCTGATATGAGCTGGAAAGCGTTTTGGAAAATGGCTCTGTGTAATGCAACTGTGTGCATTGGGTTTATTGCGGAATATTTTCTAGTCAATCAATTTTTTCTGAATCAGTTTGGCGTTGTTTTGACGGATTACAAAGGTATCAATCATTTTGGAAGAACAAATCTGAGCAATTATATTTATCGGATGTTGTGCGGCTATGGATCTTTCTTTTATCCAAGCACTGCTGTGGAAGACTTCAGCGCAAGATATATCTATACTTTGTTGATTGTTGTTACTGCGATCATTGCCATATTTGTGCTCCGGAAAATGTATATTCTTAAGACTCCAAAAGGATCTCAAACCCTATTGATCCTAATCGCATATCCTATTGCAGCATGCTTTGTATACCTGATGGTAGAGCCTTGGGATGTTCATGCCGTAATGACTTTTGGACAGGCGTTTGCCTTTGCTTTGGTTGTATGGCTTATTGATAAATATCCCGAAGATAGAACAAAAGTAGAAGGTGCCCTATGTAAAGCCGCTGTTGCCCTATTAGGAGTACTTGTGACTCTAAATATTCGTTACAGCAATATCCTCTACCTAAAAGCAGACGTGATGCAGACACAAATGATCAGTTATTACACAACTTTGATCACACGAATTGAAAGTGTTGAAGGTTATACTGAAGATGCGCAGGTTGTTTATATCGAGGAGTATGACAAGCACGATAAAAATTTTGTTGGAGTCAGCGAGTATTTCGATGATTTGGATCTGCCCACATATAAAGGGGAACTTATTTTCAATGATTACGCATGGAAGGAAACCATGGAGCTTTGGTGTGGTTTTGCGCCGGAATTAGGAGATGCCGCAGAGTTCGAGGGCAATGCAGAGGTGGCATCTATGCCTTGCTACCCGGAACAGGGCTCGATCCGGTGTATCAATGGGAAAATCGTTGTCAAATTTGCGGATGAGCAGTAAACGCTGTAAAAAAGCAGGAAGGTCAAATGAAAAAATTATCTTTGGTCATTTCAGTTTATAACGAAGAAGCCGTTCTGGAAAAATTCTATAATGCCTTTTGCAACATAGAGCAAGATTTGAAATATGGGGGGAAAATGAACTAATTTTTGTAAATGATGGTAGTACCGATGCCAGTATGAATATTCTGGAAGTGATTGCGCAACAGAACAAGAATGTCCGTGTAATCAGTTTTTCGCGAAATTTTGGCCACGAGGCTGCCATGATTGCAGGCATCGATCATGCTGCGGGGGATGTGATCATTTGCATGGATGCCGACCTGCAGCACCCTCTGGAATGCATCGCCCCCATCATGGCGAAATTTGAGGAAGGCTATGAGGTTATCAGCATGGTCCGAACCTCCAACAAATCGGCAGGTGCCATCAAAAACTTTACATCCAGAGCATTCTACCGGGTGATCAACGCCTTATCTGATCAAGTAAAGCTGGAGGAAAATGCATCGGATTTCTTTGCCATCAGTAGCCGTGTGGCAGATGTTCTGCGTACAAATTACCGTGAAAAGACTCGTTTTCTGCGTGGATATGTACAAAGCGTTGGCTTCCGGAAAACAACGCTGGAATACACTGCTGCGGAAAGAGCTGGCGGGGCCAGCCACTATACGCTGAAAAAACTGATGAATTTTGCAATCAGCACCATAGTCGGTTTTTCTGATTTTCCACTGAAACTCGGCCTCTATACCGGTGCTGTAAGTTTTCTTGCTGCTGTGCTTTTTGCTATAAGTGCACTGTGCGGCTTCCGCGAGTATAAGGTGATTCTTGCGGCATTCAATGTTTTATTTGCTGTTCTCTTTTTGCTGGTCGGAATTATGGGTGAATATTTTTCCGTTGCATTCGCAGAGCTGAAAAACCGTCCGATCTATATTGTGGAAAAGGAAATCAATTCCGGGCGCTGCGTATGATACAAACAATAAAGCAGCTTTATTTTCGTTATAAGGAATTGATCAACTATGTGATCATAGGTGGTCTGACTACGGTAGTGAGTCTGGTAAGTTACTATTTTTTCACTACAGTTTTTCTGGATCCGCAAGACCTATTTCAACTGATGGCTGCCAATACGTTCTCATGGATCTGCGCAGTTTCTTTTGCTTATATCACAAACCGAAAGTTCGTTTTTGAAAGTAAAAGCACTGATAAATTGCGCGAAATGCTAAAATTTTTCAATGCGAGAGTTTTTACTCTTCTTATCGAAATGGCCTGCATGACATTGCTGGTAAATATTTTACACTGGTATGACAGAATTTCCAAATTTGTGGTACAGTTTATTGTTATGGCGTTGAACTATATTATTAGCAAATTGTTTGTGTTTCGCAGTAAAGAATAACATACAAGCAAAGGGACTGTTGCACATCGTTTTAGACGAAAGTGCAGCAGATATTTTCAAAATCAATCGTATAATCAAACAATTCAAAAAGGCACGTGCATCACAAATCCATCGAAAATTTGTTGCGCATGCTTTTGTTTTAGGCGTTGATACCGCTTGATTCTTACGCCTATTCGTACAAAAGAAGGGGCTGTCGCATGTGCAACAGCCCCTTCTTTTTTTCATTTCTTACATTACAGCATCTTGGAAAGGAATGCTTTCAGTCTGGGATGCTTCGGGTTCGTGAACAACTCCTGCGGCGGCTCGTCCTCCTGGATCTTGCCGTCGTCGATGAAGATGACGCGGTTGGACACCTCGCGGGCAAAGCCCATTTCGTGGGTGACCACCAGCATGGTGATGCCGGTGTGGGCCAGCTCCTTCATCAGTTCCAGAACCTCGCCCACCATTTCGGGGTCGAGGGCGCTGGTGGGCTCGTCGAACAGGATCACGTCCGGGTCCATGGCAAGGGCACGGGCAATGGCAATGCGCTGCTGCTGGCCGCCGGAAAGGCTCTTGGGGTAGGCATCGGCCTTGTCGGACAGGCCCACGCGGGCCAGCAGCTCGTCGGCCTTGTCGGAGATGGCCTGCTTATCCTTGAGCTTGAGCAGGGTGGGGGCCAGCTCAAGGTTCTTCTTCACGGTCAGGTGGGGGAAGAGGTTGAAGTGCTGGAACACCATGCCCATCTTCTGGCGGACAGAGTCGATGTGGTCGTCGTCCACCTCCACGCCCTCAAATTTGATGCTGCCGCCGGTGGGGATCTCCAGCCGGTTCAGGCAGCGCAGGAAGGTGGATTTGCCGCAGCCCGAGGGGCCGATGAGGCAGACCACGTCGCCGCGGTAGATGTCGATGTCGATGCCCCGCAGCACGTCCAGAGTGGGGGCAGCCTGCTTTGCACCCTTGCGCTTTTCGCCGCCGTAGGTCTTGGTCAGGCCCCGGACTTCCAGGATCTTATCGGTCACTTTGTGCCAGCCTCCTCTCAAATTTTGCAAGCAGCCAGGTAAAGATCATCACCAGCACCAGATAGATCAGTGCCACGCCAAACAGGGGGAACATGGCCTCGTAGGTGCGGTTCATGATGCCCTGGGCCGCATACAGCAGCTCCTTGCCGCCGATGACGGTGATAAGGGAGGTATCCTTCAGCAGCATGATGAACTCGTTGCCCAGGGCAGGCAGCACCGCCCGGATGGCCTGGGGGATGATGATGACCACCATGGTGGTGATGTAGTTCAGGCCCAGGCTGCGGCCGGCCTCCATCTGGCCCGGGTCCACAGCCATCAGGCCGCCCCGGATGATCTCGGAGACGTAAGCGCCGGAGTTGATGCCCAGCGCCAGAGCGCCTACCATGGTAAAGTTGCGGCTGTTGTTGAAGATGACCATGCTCATGATCAGCAGCTGCACCATCATGGGCGTGCCGCGGATAACCGTGACATAGACCTTGGCAATGGCGTTGAACACACCCAGCACCGGGTTATGGTGGTGGGGCTTCTGCTGTGCATGGCCCACGCGAATCATAGCCACAATGGCGCCCAGCACAACGCCCAGCACCAGCGCAATGGCCGTGACCAGCAGGGTAGTGCCCACACCCTTGATATACTGCTGCCAGCGGTCCGAATAAAGAAATGCCTGGTAAAATTTGACGAAGAAGTCCTGCCCAAAGCTCAGCTTCTGGCCACTTTTAACCAGCTCTGAAAGCGCTTCAAACTGTGCCTCCATCCGCAACACAACCTTTCTTAGTATAGTGTATAGATTGAATCTGCCGGGATGTATATAGGGCGGCCTGACCTCAGGCCGCCGCGGCGGGGTGGGGTCACCCCGCCCTACATCCTGTTTTTTATTATAGCATAGTTACAGGGAAAACCACAATGTACAAAAGAAAAGCGCGCCGCGTTACCGGCGTGCCCTTCTGCTTGATGCAAAACGCGTTATTCAGCGGTGATGTACTTGTCCACGATGGCCTGCAGGGTGCCGTCAGCCTCGAGCTCCTCGAGTGCGCCGTTGATGGCGTCCAGCAGAGCCGTGTTGCCCTTGGCAACGCCGATGGCATAATCCTCCTGCGCATAGGCAGTGTCCAGAATCTTCAGGCCGGGGTTAGCCTCCACAAAGGCCTTGGCCGGGGCGTTGTCGATGACAACGGCGTCAACCTGACCATTGTTCAGAGCCTGCACAGCGGTCAGACCGTCGTCGTAGGCGATAACGTTATCCTCGCCGAAATCATCGGTGCAGTAGATGTAGCCGGTGGTGCCGCGCTGGGTGCCGATGGCCTTGCCGGAAAGGTCATCCACGGTGGCAATGTCAGAGTCCTCGGGCACGATGATGGACTGGATGCCCTCGGCATAGGTGTCAGAGAAGTCCATGACCTTCAGGCGCTCGTCGGTGACGGTGACACCGGCCATAACCATATCGCTCTTGCCGTTCTGGGCGGCCAGCAGGGCAGCGTCAAAGTCCATATCGTCAATCTGCAGCTCCAGACCGAGCTTTTCGGCGACAGCGGCGGCGACATCAATGTCAATGCCCTCAAAGTTGCCGCTGTCGGTGGTCATCTCATACGGGGGGAAGGCGGCGTTGGTGGACATGGTCAGCTTGCCGGCGTTGACGGTGGTCAGCTCGGCAGCCTCGCCGGTGGCGGTCTCTTCGCTGGAGGCAGCCTCAGAGGAAGCGGCCTCGCTGGAGGCAGTGTCGGTGGAAGCGGAGCCGCCGCAGGCGGCCAGGCTCAGCATCATAGCGGAGCTGAGCATCAGAGCAGTGAGCTTTTTCATGTGATTTCCCTCTTATCTTATCTTTATAAAATGTAAAATACCGTGCCAGCCAAGCCCTCACTTGGCTGATGTATACAGTATAGTTGCATAAATATGTAAAGTCAATGAATATTTTGCAACTTCGGCGTTTTGTGTGCCCCGCGCAGGGAAGAACTCACTTTTTTGTGCAAACTGGCGGGGAAAAATTTTCTGCTTGACTTCCCACCCGGCTTGTGCTATAAATAACTTAACTTCATCCTGTACAAAGCCATGAGGCAGACAAACGGGGTGCAGTACACCACAACAGAGAGAACCGCCGTGAATCCTCACGTGCTGCAAGCGGTTTTGTTGGTGCCTGCTTCCTTACCACTGCCGAGCGCGGGGGCGAACCTCCGCCGGGCGCGGCCCGTTACAGCCTACGTGAGTGGTGCTTACCTTTATATAAGGATATATAGGCAGGCGCAATCTGGGTGGAACCGTGGAGCTTTTATATGCTTCATCCCTTTTGAACGCGAGGGGTGAAGCATTTTTTATTTATCCAACAGCAAAAGGAGCGTATCACAATGAAGATCATCTACAAAGACGGCACTGTTGCCGAGTGCCCGCAGGAAGAGGAACTGCACGTTCTGCGCCACACGGCTGCCCATATCATGGCACAGGCCATCAAGCGCCTGTATCCGCAGGCTGATTTCGCCTTCGGCCCCGCCACTGAAAACGGCTTCTACTATGACGTTGACCTCGGCGATACCAAGCTGACCGACGAGGATCTGACCGCCATCGAGAAAGAGATGAAGAAGATTTGTAAGGAAAATCTTCCCATCAAGCCGTTCATCCTGCCCCGCGATGAGGCCGTCAAGCTGATGGAGGAGCGCCAGGAGCATTACAAGATTGAGCATATGGCCGACCTGGCTGACGAGACCGAGTTCAGCTTCTTCCAGCAGGGCGAGTACGTCGATATGTGCATCGGACCCCACCTGACCTACACCAAGGCGCTGAAGGCGTTCAAGATTACCCAGCAGTCCGGCGCTTACTGGAAGAACGATAAAGAGAACAAGATGCTGACCCGCATCAACGGCGTTGCCTTCCACAATCAGGAGGAGCTGGACGCCTGGGAGAAGCAGCAGCAGGAGGCCCGCGAGCGCGACCACCGCAAGATTGGCAAGGAAATGCGCCTGTTCATGACCGATGATCTGGTCGGTCGCGGCCTGCCGATGTTCCTGCCCAACGGCTACACCGTCTGGCAGCAGCTGGAGGAGTATATTAAGGGCAAGGAGCGCGAGCGCGGCTATCTGCACGTTATGACCCCCTGCATCGGCACTGTGAACCTGTACAAGACCTCCGGCCACTGGGATCACTACCGTGAGAATATGTTCCCTGCGATGGAGATGGAGGGCGAGAGCTATGTTCTGCGCCCGATGAACTGCCCCCATCACATGATGATTTACGCCAACCAGCCGCACAGCTACCGTCAGCTGCCCATCCGCATCGGCGAGATTGCCCATGACTTCCGCTATGAGTCCTCCGGCACGCTGAAGGGCATCGAGCGCGGCCGTCACTTCTGCCAGAACGACGCCCACCTGTTCTGCACGCCCGAGCAGATCAAGAGCGAGGTTGCCGATGTCTGCGCGCTGATTTTTGACGTCTACAAGGACTTCAACATCACCGATTACCGCTGCGTGCTGTCCCTGCGTGACCCCGCCGACAAGAAGAAGTACCATGACGACGACGCCATGTGGAACCATGCCGAGAACGCTCTGCGCGAAGTTCTGACCGAGCTGGGCATCAACTTTACCGAGGAGATCGGCGAAGCTGCTTTCTATGGCCCGAAGCTGGACGTCAACGTTAAGCCCGCTGTCGGTGCAGAGTACACCCTGTCCACCTGCCAGCTGGACTTCTGCCTGCCTGCCAAGTTCCACCTGACCTACATCGACAAGGACGGCAGCGAGAAGACCCCCGTTGTGCTGCACCGTGCCATCCTGGGTTCTCTGGACCGCTTCATGGCTTATCTGATCGAAGAGACTAAGGGCCGCTTCCCCACCTGGCTGGCTCCCACCCAGGTCAAGGTTCTGCCCGTCAGCGAAAAGACGCTGGATTACGCCCGCACCGTTGCCGACAAGCTGACCGCTGCCGGTGTGCGCGTTGTGCTGGATGAATCCAATGAGAAGATTGGTTACAAGATCCGTGAGGCCCAGCAAGTTGACCGCGTGCCCTACATGCTGGTGCTGGGCGCTAAGGAGGCCGAGGCTGGCAACATCAGTGTGCGTGATCGCAAGGGCGAAACCACCACGCAGGAGCTGGATGCCTTCATCAACAATATCGTGACCGAGATCAAGGAGCGCCGCTACAACTAAGCGTTCCGCGGTTCCACCGAGCTTTACAGCTCCCGATTGCTTCCAGTCGGGAGCTGTTTTGGTATCGGGCCCGCAGATCGTTCATCATCAAGGTTGTTTACCATTCTAAGGAGGTGCAGCATTGAAACGTAAGTTTTTGACCCTGATCGCCGCCGTGGCTGCCGCCATGGCGCTGGCGCTTTCGGCGGGTGCCGAAGCCGCCACGCCGGAAACTGCCGGCAGCCTGACCCCGCTGATGCCCATGTTTGATACCGCTGACACCGGCATTGCCGAATACTCCGGCGATATCGTCCAGGAAGACGCCGCAACGTATGACGCTTCTTATAACACCAATGAGGATGTTGCCGCCAACGAGCGGGATGTTTACAACTACCTGACCGGCACCATGGGCATGAACAGCGCCGCCGCCAGCGGCGTGATGGCCAGCATGTACCGCGAATCCCGTTTTTATGTGGACATTACCAATGACTACGGCACCGCATACGGCCTGTGCCAGTGGTACGGCGACCGCTGGACCAATTTGCAGAACTACTGCAACAACAACGGCCTGGACTGGCATACCCTGTACGGCCAGATGCGCTTTTTGGAATATGAGCTGAACAGCCTTTCCAGCCTGCGCTCTTACATGTATGGTATCAGCAATGATGCCAACGGTGCTTATCATGCTGGGTACGAATGGTGCCGCGTGTATGAACTGGGCGGCAACACCTCTGATACCACCCGCTGCGATTCCCGCGGAACGCTGGCGCGCGATACCTTCTGGCCCAAGTACCAGAACGGCAGCACCGGCGGCTATACCGGCTGGCGCAGCGAGAACGGCCGCGATTACTGGTACGAGAACGGCGTAAAGCAGGGCACCACCGGCCGCGGCAAAGAAATCTATGATGCCTCCAGCGATGCCTGGTACTGGCTGGATGCCGTGGACGGCGGCGCAAAAGCCGTGAACAAAGATGTCTACCAGGAATCGGACGGCGGCAAGTGGGTGCGCTATGATGAAAACGGCCACATGATCAAAGGCGAAAACTGCCAGAACGGCAACTGGTATTACTTTGAGCCTATCACCGGTGCCATGATCCACGGCCCGTGGACCCTGCCGGATGGCCGCAAGGTCTACTATGACCTGACCACCGGCATTATGCAGTACGGCAATGTGTCCATCAATGGCTCGCTGTATTACTTTGACCCGGTTTACGGCACAATGAAAAGCGGTGCTTTGACCAACTTCTGGGTCACAGACGGCAACGGCAAGAGCTTCTGGTATGAAAGCTGGGTGCGCCAGGGCTGGCAGCCGGGCAGCAGCAATTACCGCGGCAAGGAGATTTACGACCCCGCCAGCGGTGCCTGGTACTGGCTGGACA
>OLJA01001594.1_pt1 | contig 11205 bp, 8 predicted proteins | sample 1601401 | NCBI WGS metagenome assembly OLJA01 (sample SAMN01915217, study PRJEB22387) | human gut metagenome | isolation source: stool | host: Homo sapiens | place: USA | reverse complement strand
CCAAAGGGCATGAAAACAGACGAATGTCTGCGGTCGCCCTTTGGAAACCTTCGGCACCGCTGCTTTTGGGGTTATTTGCGGTTGATTTTATCCGTTTCTTGGATAAACACGCGGGCGTAGCATGAAAGTGCGCTCAACGCAATCGCGCGGAAGGGTCAAGGGAGGAACTCCCTTGCGGAGTCCAGAGGCAGAGCCTCTGGTGGTTCCCCTCACAGCTCCCTTCGTCCCTCCATCGCCTTTGAGAGCGTCACTTCGTCGGCGTATTCAAGGTCGCTGCCGACGGGGACGCCGTGGGCAATGCGGGTGCACTTGATGCCCATGGGCTTAATGAGCCGCGCAATGTAGGTTGCGGTTGCTTCGCCCTCGATGTCGGGGTTCGTCGCCAGAATCACTTCGCTGACCGGTTCGGCCTGCAGGCGCGTCATCAGTTCCTTGATGTGAATGTCATCCGGCCCGATGCCGTCCATCGGCGACAGCGTGCCGTGCAGGACGTGGTACAGCCCGTGGTAATCGTGCATCCGCTCCATGGCGGCCACATCGCGCGGGTCGCGCACGACGCAGATTTGCCCGTTATGGCGGCTTTCATCCGCACACACGGCGCACTTTTCAGCGGAGGAAAAATTGCCGCACACGTCGCAGTAGCGAATCGCCTTGCGCCCCTGCCATAGTGCCGCCGCCAGCGCGTGAACATCCTCCAGCGGCATCCCGACGATATGGTACGCCAGCCGCGCCGCCGTCTTGTGACCGATGCCGGGCAGCCGAGACAGCTCCGACACCATCCGCTCAATCGGTTCGATTTGTCCGGGCATCAGAACAGACCGCCCATGCCGCCCATGCCGGGCGCCATCTTGTTCATCGTCTCTTCGCGGTTTGCTTCACCCTTGCGCAGCGCTTCGTTCACCGCCGCCATCACAAGGTCCTGCAGCATTTCCACGTCGTCCGGGTCAACGACCTTGGGGTCAATCGTCAGGGACAGCAGCTCGCGCTTGCCGTTCACCTTCACGCTTACCACGCCGCCGCCGGATTGCGCTTCATACTCCTGCGCATCCAGCTTTTCCTGCGCGTCCGTCATCGCCTGCTGCATCTTCTGCGCCTGACGCATGAGCTGCTGCATGTTCGCGCCACCGCCGAAGCCAAAGTTCTGTCGTGCCATAAAAATCGTCCTCCTAATTATTCGTTTTCTGTCAGTTTCTCCGGGGAAATCCGCCGGATGGTCAGGTTGCCCGAAGCCGTCGTCACGCGGACAGACGGTGCGCCATCGACGATGGATACGCCGTCCGTCAGCAGCCGCCCGGACACCGAGCGAAGAATGGCGTCACACTGCGCGCCGGGAATTTCCAGACTGATGCCGCCTGCGACCGAGCCGCCCTTGAAGGTGGAGAACATCTCCGCAAAAGAGAGCATTGCGCCCCGGCTGACCGAGGACAGCGAGATGTTCAGAAACGCAAGGCGCTCCAGACAGAGCATCCCCGTCGTCGTGAACAGGCTGCAATCCTGACCGGAGAGGTCGCTGCCGGCAATGTCGCCGCTGCCGTTCTTGACCTTCAGGCTCAGGCTGCTCAAGTCGGAGAGCATCACGAAGCCGGAGAGCGACTCCACGGACAGGTCACTGACCTGCAAACCGCGGACATGCACGCTGCCGGACGTCGTGCGAATCTCGACCCGTCCCTTCCACGCGCGCGGAATGCGGACGGTCACTTGCAGCCAGCGGGCGCTGAGCGGCAAGGGCGAGAGTGCGGCAGCGGACTGCTCCATCGTCAGCGTATCGCCGTTCTGGACGAGCGAAACCGCCTTCATATCGTGGTCGTCGCCGGATGCCATGACTTGGATTTCCTGTGTGTCATCGGCGTAGAGTTCCAGCAGGGCACCGGTGAGGTGAATCACCAGCTGCGTAATGGTCAGCGAGGAAAAAGAGTTGCGCGAATTCATACGCGTTCACCTCCGTCATTCGTCCTCATCATATCACGTTTTGGCGCTTGTTGCAAGGGGAAAAGCCAACTATGAAGCAGTTGGATGCTTATGCGGATAGGCATAGTTGACTTCATTTCCATCGTGGTAACTTCCGCGAGTTCCAGAGGGCATAAAAACAGACGAAGTCTGCGATCGCCCTCTGGACTCCTTCGGCGTTCGCCTCCGGATGCTACTTGATTTTTATTGGAAGTTTTTTAGTTTGTGCGCAGGGACGCTTCGCTGCCTGCGGCGAAGTTGCCGGACTTGTTTTTCCTCTTTGAGTAGGTTTAACGGAGCAACAGTTGGGGCGTTGCCCCAAGCCCCATAAGGGGCGCCGCCCCTTAACCCCGCAAGGGGCATTGCCCCTTGACCCTTTTTTCGGCGCCATGCGGGTGCTGTTATTCCAACAGCTCCGCCCCTGTCACCACGTCGTCCATCACCGCGATAACCAGCGGCGTTCCGCGATCTTGCTTGCCTTGCAGGCGCACGTTGTCCCTTTCCACCAGCGTCGCGGGGGATTTCGCCTGCTGCACGCGAATCAGGTGATCGTCCTTCTCCAACCGCACCACACCCGCAAGCTGTTTGCCGTTGCTGCCATTCTTGTTGAAATAGAACGACTTCACGCCCTTGCCGTTGCGGTTCTGCTTCTCAAAATCAACGGAGAGCAGGCGTTTGGCGTAGCCGCGGTCGGTCAGCAGCACGATTTGGTCGCTGTCTTGCAGCTGCCCGCACCAGATGACCTCGTCGCCGTCCTCCACCTGCATACAGCGCACCCCGGCGGCGACGCGCCCCTGCACCGGCACGCTGTCGAGCGAGAAGCGGATGCACAGGCCGCTGCGGGTGAACAACAGCAGGTCGTCGCGACTGGCGGCGGGGAGAACTGTCAGCAGACGGTCGCCGTCCTTCACGTTCACGGCGGCAAACTTCTTGCTGCGCACGTCATAATCCGCGGCGGCGGTGCGTTTCACCATGCCCTGCCGGGTGATGAAGAGAATGTCCGGCAGGTGCCCGACGTCCGCCATGCGGATGCACGTCATCCACAGCGCCTTCTCGTCGTCCTCTAAGCCCGCCAGAACGCCCGAAAGCAGCTGCCCGCGATCCTTGGGCTTGACTTCGTTCAGCGACGCAACAGGCAGGGGATAGCAGTTGCCGTGGTCGGTGAAGATGAGCAGCGTCTCGTCTGTTTTGGCCATGAACAGGAAGTCGGCGAACTCCTTGTCGTCCTCCGTGCGGGTCGGGAGCGGCGTTTTCTTGTAGAGCGCGGGATTCATGCGCTTCAACTGCCCCGCACCCGTGAACGCCACGATGACTTCCTCCGGCGCGGCGGCCTCTTCCTCGACTTCCAGCGGGGATTCGTCCGCTTTTTCGATGGTTGTGCGGCGCTCGTCGGCGAATTCCTCGGCAATCTCCTGCAATTCCTTGCGGATGACCGCCAGCAGCTTTTTCTCGCTGTGCAGGATGCCCTCCAAGCGGTCGATGAGTTTCAGAATGTCCTCGTACTCCTTGCGCAGGGCGATGATTTCCAGATTCGTCAGCCGCTGCAGGCGCATGTCCAGAATCGCCTGTGCTTGTGCGTCGGACAGCTCGAAGCGCTCCATCAGGCGAGCTTTCGCTTCTTTCGGGTTCTTCGAGGAGCGAATCAGCGCGATGACCTCATCGAGGTTGTCCACCGCAATCATCAGCCCCTGCAAAATGTGCGCGCGGGCTTTCGCCTGCTTCAGGTCGTACTCCGTGCGGCGGGTGATGACGTTTTTTTGATGGCGGATGAAGTGTCCCAGCATCGTCTTCAGCCCCATCTGCACGGGCTTGCCCTCGGCGATGGCGACCATGTTCACGCCGAAGGTGACCTGCAAGTCCGAATACTTGTAGAGCACTTTCAGCACCTTGTCCGGGTCGGCGTCCTTCTTCAGCTCGATGACGGCGCGCATTCCCTCGCGGTCGGATTCGTCGCGGATGTCGTAGATGTTTTGCAGCTGCCCCTTCTTTTCTTCCGACAGCTTCAAGATCTTCTCCAGCATCGCGGCTTTGTTGACCATGTAGGGGATTTCCGTGATGACAAGCAGCTTGCGCCCGTTCACGCCGTCCTCCACATGCACGCGCGCGCGCAGGGATAGCTTCGAGCGTCCGGTCTCATAGCCTCTGCGGATTTCCTCGTTTTTCACCAGCACGCCGCCGGTGGGAAAGTCCGGGCCGGGGATGATTTTCATCAGCTCATCCAGCGGAATGTCCGGATTCTCCATCACAGCAATCGCCGCGCGGATGCTTTCGCCCAGATTGTGCGGGGGGATGTTCGTTGCAAGCCCTACCGCGATGCCGCTTGCGCCGTTGACGAGCAGATTCGGAAAGCGCGCGGGCAGCATGTCCGGCTCTTTGAGCGTGTCGTCGAAATTCAGGCGGAATGGCACGGTGTCCTTCTCAATGTCGCGCAGCATTTCCAGCGCGAGGGGCGTCATGCGCGCCTCGGTGTAACGCATGGCGGCAGCGCTGTCGCCGTCAATGGAGCCGAAATTGCCGTGCCCATCGACCATCGGCCCGCGCATGGAGAAGTCCTGCGCCATGCGCACCAGCGCGTCGTACACGGAGGAATCGCCGTGCGGGTGATATTTGCCCAGGCAGTCGCCGACGATGCGGGCGCACTTGCGGTGCGGCTTGTCGGGCGTCGTGCCCAGTTCCATCATGGTATAGAGAATGCGGCGCTGCACGGGTTTTAAGCCATCCTCGACGCGCGGCAGGGCGCGTTCCAGAATGACATGCTCCGCGTAGGGAATCATGGACTGGTGCATCACGTCCTCGACGGTCGTTTGCAGGATGCGCGACGGGTCGTCCTTGGGAATCGGGCGGTTATCGCTTGTTTTCTTTGCCATCGCTTACTTCGCTCCTTCCCGCTGACCTTCGGGCAGTTCAAAATTATCCGGCTTGTTGAAGTCGGCGTTCTCGATGATGTAGTCGCGGCGCGGCTCGACCTTGTCGCCCATCAGGATGGTAATGCGGCGGTCAGCCAGCGCTGCGTCCTCAATCGTCACCTGCATCAGTTTGCGCTGGGAAGGATCCATCGTCGTCGCCCAGAGCTGTTCGGGGTTCATTTCGCCCAAGCCTTTGTAGCGCTGAAGTGTGTAGCCTTTGCCCGCTTCCTTGATGCACTTCGCCAGCTCCTTGTCGTCGTAGGCATAGAGGACTTTGCTGCCCTTTTGCACCTTGTACAGCGGCGGCATCCCAATATACACATGCCCCCCAGTGACGAGCTCTTTCATGTAACGGAAGAAGAAAGTGAGCAGAATGGCGCGGATGTGCGCGCCGTCCTGATCGGCATCGGAGAGGATGATGACTTTGTTGTATTTGAGGTTGGCAAGGTTGAAATTCTCGTCGATGGACGTGCCGAGCGCGGTAATCAGCGAGCGGAACTCCTCGTTGCTCAGCACCTGATCCAGCCGCTTCTTTTCGGCATTGAGGGGCTTGCCGCGCAGGGGGAGAATCGCCTGATAGCGGCTGTCGCGCCCCTGCTTGGCGCTGCCGCCTGCGGAATCGCCCTCGACGATGAACAGCTCATTGTCCTCCGCCTTTTTGCCGCGGCAGGCGCTGAGTTTGCCGACCAGCGGCGCGGCGTCAAGCTGATTTGCTTTGCGGGCGTTGTCGCGGGTCTTGCGCGCGGCTTCCCGCACCTGCGCGGCGCGAATCGCCTTCTGCACAATCTGCTGCGCAATCTCCTGATTCTTGAGGTTCTCCAGCCAGTCCGTCAGCTGCTGGGTGATGATGCCCTCCACCGCGGGGCGAACTTCGCTGTTGCCCAGACGACCTTTTGTCTGCCCCTCGAACTGCGGATTCTTGACCATCGTCGTCAGCACGCAGCTCAAGCCTTCGCGGAAGTCCTCGCCAGTCAGGTTGCTGTCCTTTTCCTTCAGGAAGCCGTTGCGGCGGGCATAGTCGTTGAACATCTTCGTGAATGCCGCCTTGAAGCCCGTTTCGTGCGTGCCGCCTTCACCCGTGGGGATGTTGTTGACATAGGAAAAAAGGCTCTCGGTGTAGCCGTCGGTGTACTGGATGGCGACGCGGCAGATGACGGAATCCTTCTGCCCTTCGAGGTAAATCGGCTGATCGTGCAGGACGGTTTTGCCGTCGTTCAAATACCGCACATAGTCGATGATGCCGCCCTCGTAGTGGAAGGTCGTTTCGCGGCGGGCGGGGTCGCTCACACGCTCGTCGAGAAAGACAATTTTCAAGCCCCGGTTCAAGTATGCCAACTCCTGCAAGCGGCGGAAGACCGTGTCGTAATTGAAGCGCACGTCCTCGAAAATCGCGTCATCGGGAAGAAAACGCACGAGTGTGCCCTTCTTGCGTGTGTTGCCGACTTTTGCCAAGGGCGCGTCCGGCTTGCCCGCGATGACCTTGCCTTTCTTCTCGTCGAACTGACTTGTGAAGCGCATGGCATAATGGCTGAAATCGCGGTAGATGTCCACGGTCAGCCACTTGCTCAGCGCGTTGACGACCGACGCGCCCACGCCGTGCAGACCGCCGGAATAGCTGTAATTCTCGTTGTTGAACTTGCCGCCCGCGTGCAGCACGGTGAAAATGACCTCCGCGCCGCTGACGTGCATGGTCGGGTGCTCATCCACAGGCATACCGCGCCCGTTGTCGTACACCGACGCGGAGCCGTCCGTGTGCAGCGTCACGCGCACCTCATCCGCAAAGCCGTTCGACGCCTCGTCAATTGCGTTATCCACAATTTCCCAGAGCAGGTGATGCAGACCGCGCGTCGAGGTGGTGCCAATATACATGCCCGGACGCATCCGAACCGCTTCCAGCCCTTCCAGCACCTGAATATTGCCTGCATCATAGTGATTTGCTTGATTTGCCATGAAAAAACTCCTCTTATAATGAAGGAAGTATATCAAAATCGCAACGGTGACAAAACACCAATTTTCATTATACCACAATTCCGCCGATTCATCAAGGCGAACAGCAAAATGACGCTCGGACAGCAAAGCGGCGCGAAAAATTTTCACCCGCTCAACAAAAACGTAACATTTTATCAAATATCGGAAACATGTTCATGGAAAACAAAAATAGATATTGAAAACGGGCAGATAATTGCCGAATCAAACAGGGGAAAATCCGCAAAAACGCCGCAGAATTTACAATTCACAGGGAAAAAGCCTCTTGACAATGAAACAATTTTGTAATAAAATCAGGCTGTACGGAAAGGAGTGATTTCCCCATGATGAATTCCGGTCTGCGGCGGCTTCTGTCCGGCGCGGTGGCGCTGATGCTGCTGGGCTGTTCCTCCGCCTTGGCGGATACGGCGACGGTCACTGCGCGCAAACTCATTCTGCGCGAAAAAGCATCCTCGACCAGCGATGCCCTGCAAACCCTGCCCAAAGGAACGAAGCTGGAGGTTCTCGGCAAAAGCGGCAGCTGGTATAAAGTGACTTACGGGAAATACACCGGCTATGTCTATAAAACGTATGTCAGCGTGACCAAGACGGCCAGCAGTTCCAGTTCTTCCAGCAGCACGACGCGGCTGGAAAAGGGGAGCACTGGCAGCGACGTCAAGGATTTGCAGACAAAGCTGAAAAAACTCGGCTATTATGATGCTTATGTCGATGGCGATTATGGCGACACGACCGTCGCGGCGGTCAAGGCGTTCCAGAAGAAGTATAACCTGACGGCGGATGGCATTGCAGGCAAAGAGACGCTCAAAAAGCTGGACAGCGTCTACGAGAACGTGAACAGCGCCAAGGACGATGATTCGCTCCGCATGGGCGACAGCGGCAGCGCCGTCAAGGACTTGCAGACGAAGCTGAAGAAGCTGGGCTATTACGACGGTACGGTGGACAGCACGTTTGGTTCGGGCACATACGCGGCGGTCAAGGCGTTCCAGAAGAAGTATAACCTGACGGCGGACGGCGTAGCTGGCAGCGAAACGCTCAAAAAGCTCGACAGCGCGTACAAGAACGCGGACAGCGACAAGGATGACGACTCGCTCCGCAAAGGCGCAACCGGCAGCGCGGTCAAAGATTTGCAGACGAAGCTGAAAAAGCTCGGCTTCTACAACGCCTATGTCGATGGCAGCTACGGCGATACAACGGTTGCTGCGGTCAAGGCGTTCCAGAAGAAGTATAACCTGACGGCGGATGGCGTAGCGGGCAGCGAAACGCTCAAAAAGCTTGACAGCGCGTACAAGAACGCGGACAGCGACAAGGACGACGGCTCGCTCCGCAAAGGCGCAACCGGCAGCGCGGTCAAGAATTTGCAGACGAAGCTGAAAAAGCTCGGCTTCTACAATGCGTCCATTGACGGCGATTATGGCGATACGACGGTTGCGGCGGTCAAGGCGTTCCAGAAGAAGCATAACCTGACGGCGGATGGCGTGGCGGGCAGCGAAACGCTCAAAAAGCTCGACACCGCCTACAAGAACGCGGACAGCAATACCAGCACCGATGACGATTCGCTCCGCAAGGGCGCAACCGGCACGGCAGTCAAGACGCTGCAGACCAACCTGAAGAAGCTGGGCTTCTACACGGCGTATGTCGATGGTTCGTTCGGCTCGACGACCGAGAGCGCCGTCAAGGCATTCCAGAAGAAATACGGTCTGACGGCGGACGGCGTGGCGGGCAGCGCGACGCTCAAGAAGATTGAATCCGTCGTGGCGAGCGCCAGCAGCGGCAAGATTACCACTGAGCGACTGGACTGGTTCAATGGCGGCAAGTACGTCATCCCGAACGGCGCGGTATTCCAGATTAAGGACGTCAGCACGGGGCTGATTTTCTCCGCGCGCCGGCAGAGCGGCGGCAACCATATGGACGCCGAGCCGCTGACGGCGGAAGATACCGCGATTCTCAAGAAAATCAACGGCGGCACGTTCAGCTGGCGCCGCCGCGCAGTGCTGGTGAAGTACAACGGGCATGTGTATGCCGCGTCGATTTACTCCGAACCCCACGGCACAAACACAATTCTGGACAACAACTTCGATGGGCAGTTCTGCCTGCACTTCTACGGCAGCAAGACCCACGGTACAGACCGTGTGGATGCAGATCACCAGAAGTGCGTGGAACAGGCCATGAAGGCGACTTGGTAAAAATCCCAGTCAAAGGGCAAAGCAATGGGCACTGCTGCAGCGCGGCAGTGCCTTTTTGCGCACATCCGAAATCATCCGCCGATGCCCTATTGACAAATCGCCCAAAATCCATACAATAAAATTGCGGCTGAAATCATTCATTTTTCATTCATTCCGATGGACAGCCGAGGACAAGAGAGAGAGGAAAGTACCATGTTCGGATTTCGACCCGACGGACGGCGCGTGTCGTCCATTGACCCCATCGTCGGCATTACGCCGTACCTGATGCCCATGCGCTGCGACGCGCAGGTTTTCCTGCAGCACCGCGTGGACTATGAGCTGCTGACGCGCTACATTGCGGCGCAGGCGGCGAAGGGCGAGAAAATCACGTTCATGCAGATTATTACCGCCGCGTTCGTCCGCACTGTGTCCCAGCACCCGGAAATCAACCGCTTCATCCTCAATAAGCAGTTCTTCGCGCGGAACATGTGCGCCGTGTCCTTCACGATGCTCAAGAACCCGCAGAACGCCGAAATGGGCGAAACGGCGGTGAAGGTGAAGTACGACCTGACCGACACCATCTACGATGTGCGCGACCGCATGGAAAAGGTCATCAACGCTAACCGCGGCGAGGACAAGAAGAACTTTGCGGATAAGCTGGCGAAAGCGGTGCTGGTCGTGCCGGGTCTGGCAACGGGCATCGTCGCGCTGGTTCGCCTGCTTGATCGCTATGGGCTCTGCCCCGGCGCACTGCTGGACGAGCTGCCCTTCCATACCAGCATGTATATCACCAACACCGCCTCCATCGGCCTGCATCACGTCAACCACCACATCTACAACTTCGGTTCGGTTACGCTGTTCTTCGGCATGGGTACCGTGGAGAAGGTTGCCGTGGTGGAGAAGGGCGAGGCGCGCATGAAGCGCTTCCTGCCCATCGGCATCACGGCGGATGAGCGCGTCTGCTCCGGCGCGCACTACGCGGCGTTCTTCGGCACGATGTCGTATCTGCTCAATCATCCGGAAGAACTGGAGAAGCCGCCGGAATCCGTCCGCTTTGACGAAAAGTGCGAATACCACGTCCCGAAAGTTGGCGAGCAGCCGGCGAAGAAGCAGAAAAAGCAGCAGAAAGCCACGGTTCAGGCGTAAATCAGCAGGAAAAAACGCATGATACGTCGAAATCCTCCGTTGCAGCGCATTCCTTGAAACGGGAGTGCAGAAGAACGGAGGATTTTTTTCATGCAGAATGTAGGTATTGTTGGCTTGGGACTGATTGGCGGGTCACTCGCGAAAACCATCAAGCTCCACACGCCGTACACGGTTTATGGCACGGACAAGAATGCGGACACGATGCGCCGCGCGTTCCTGATGGAGGCGATTGACGGCGAACTGACGGCGGAGACGCTGCCGCAGTGCGATGTTGTGCTGATCTGCCTGTACCCGCAGGGGATTATCGACTATGTGACTGCCCACGCGGCGGACTTTAAGCCCGACAGCCTTGTGATTGACTGCGGCGGCGTGAAGCAGGTGATTTGCGACGCACTGTTTCCCGTATCACAGCGGTATGCGTGGCATTTCATCGGCGGACACCCGATGGCGGGGCGCGAGTACAGCGGCTTCAAGTACGCCCGCGATGATCTGTTCGACCATGCGTCGATGATTCTGTGCGGTCACGGCGACGACGACCCGGCGGTTTTGCAGCGCGCCCGTGACTTTTTCATGAAACTGGGCTTCCTGCGTGTGCAGTTCACGACGCCGAAGACGCATGACGAGATGATTGCGTATACGTCGCAGCTGGCGCATGTCGTGTCGAGCGCGTATGTGAAGTGCCCACTGGCGGATAAGCACCGCGGGTTCTCGGCAGGGAGCTTCGCGGATATGACCCGCGTGGCAAGGCTGAATGAGGATATGTGGACGGAGCTGTTCTTTGATAATCGAGAGGCGCTTCTGCCGGTGGTGGAGGACTTGGTGCAGCGGGTGACGGAGTATCGGGACGCGCTGCGGGATGAGGATAGGGAAGGAATGAGAAAATTATTGCGTGAGGGACGCGAGACGAAGGAACGCCTGACGGATTAACACGCGGGTAAAGTATGGAAGAGCGCTCAACCCAATCGCGCGAAGGGGTCAAGGGGGGACTTCGTCCCTTTTCGTCTGCCCCTTGCGGAGTCCAGAGGCGGCGCCTCTGGTGGGGTTTGGGGCAACGCCCC
>OLJA01001589.1_pt1 | contig 11218 bp, 7 predicted proteins | sample 1601401 | NCBI WGS metagenome assembly OLJA01 (sample SAMN01915217, study PRJEB22387) | human gut metagenome | isolation source: stool | host: Homo sapiens | place: USA | reverse complement strand
GATCGCAGGGGCAGCAGAGGACAGCGGCACTTTCGCTGAAACTGTCTGAGATCGAGCTGGTACGGCAGATCATAAAGGATACGCCGGTGCTGCTGCTTGACGATGTATTGTCTGAACTTGACAAACACAGGCAAAACTATTTACTGGACAGTATTCATGATATACAGACTCTGATCACCTGTACGGGACTTGACGAGTTTGTCAATCATCGATTTTCAATAAATAAAGTATTCCATGTTCAGAACGGACATGTATCAAAAGAGAATTAGGAGGATCAATATGAGTGCAGAATATGGAGCAGACCAAATCCAGATACTGGAAGGGCTGGAAGCAGTAAGAAAGAGACCTGGTATGTATATCGGCAGTACATCTTCAAGAGGACTTCACCATCTTGTCTATGAGATCGTTGACAACTCGGTGGATGAAGCGCTTGCAGGATACTGTGATCATATCCAGGTGTTCATCAATCCGGATAATTCAATTACGGTTATAGATAACGGACGTGGTATTCCGGTGGGGATCAACCACAAAGCGGGACTCCCTGCGGTAGAGGTTGTATTCACCGTGCTTCATGCCGGCGGTAAATTCGGCGGTGGAGGATACAAGGTATCCGGTGGACTTCACGGTGTAGGAGCTTCCGTTGTAAATGCGCTTTCTGACTGGCTTGAGGTTGAGATCTGCCACGAAGGGAAGGTGTACAGACAGAGATATGAAAAAGGACATGTTGTTTACAAGCTGAAGGTTGTAGATGAATGTGATCCGGAGAAGACAGGAACAAAGGTAACCTTCCTTCCGGATGAAACTATTTTCGAAGATACAGTATTTGATTATGATACGTTAAAACAGAGATTCCGTGAGATGGCGTTCCTTACCAAGGGACTTCGCATCAGCCTGACTGATCTCCGGGATGAAGAACCGAAGGAAAGAGTGTTCCACTATGAAGGCGGTATCAAGGAGTTCGTTCAGTACTTAAATCGCAGTAAGACTCCGCTTTACGAGCAGATTATCTACTGTGAAGGAACAAAAGATAATGTAGAAGTTGAAGTTGCAATGCAGCACAATGATTCTTATACAGATAACACCTATGGTTTTGTAAATAATATCACGACACCGGAAGGTGGGACCCATGTGGTCGGATTCAGAAATGCGATCACAAAGACCTTTAACGACTATGCGAGAAAGAACAAATTATTAAAAGACAGTGAGCCGAATCTTTCCGGTGAGGATATCAGGGAAGGTCTTACAGCTATCATCAGTGTTAAGATTGAGGATCCTCAGTTTGAAGGACAGACCAAGCAGAAGCTCGGTAACAGTGAAGCGAGAGGTGCGGTTGACAGTATCGTCAGCAGCCAGCTTCAGATCTTCCTTGAACAGAATCCTGCTATTGGAAAATCAATTGTTGAGAAGTCGGTTATGGCGCAGAGAGCAAGAGAGGCGGCCAGAAAGGCGAGAGATCTTACCAGAAGAAAATCCGCACTGGAAGGCATGTCACTGCCTGGAAAGCTTGCGGACTGTTCAGATAAGGATCCATCCAAGTGTGAGATCTACATCGTAGAGGGAGACTCTGCGGGAGGTTCTGCAAAGACAGCCCGTGACAGAGCAACCCAGGCGATCCTGCCACTTCGTGGAAAGATCCTGAATGTAGAGAAGGCAAGACTGGATAAGATCTACGGTAATGCCGAGATCAAGGCAATGATCACTGCATTCGGTACAGGAATCCATGATGATTTCGATATTTCCAAACTGAGATATCACAAGATCATCATCATGACCGATGCCGACGTTGATGGAGCACATATCAGTACGCTGCTTCTGACATTCCTCTATCGTTTTATGCCGGAGCTGATCAAACAGGGCTATGTATATCTGGCTCAGCCGCCGCTTTACAAGCTGGAGAAGAACAAGAAAGTCTGGTATGCATACAGCGATGAAGAACTGGCGAAGATCATCAGCGAAGTTGGACGTGATCAGAACAATAAGATTCAGCGATACAAAGGTCTGGGTGAGATGGACGCAGAGCAGTTATGGGATACCACAATGGATCCGCAGCATCGAATCTTAAGAAGAGTGACAATGGACGATGAGACATCTTCCGAACTGGATCTTACCTTTACAACCCTGATGGGAGATAAAGTAGAACCAAGACGAGAATTTATCGAAGAGAATGCAAAATTTGTTAAGAACTTAGATATATAGGAGAATACCAATGGAAGATAATATTTTTGATAAAGTTCATGAAGTGGATATGAAAAAAACCATGGAAGAGTTCTATATCGATTATGCCATGAGTGTTATTGCTTCTCGTGCGCTTCCGGATGTAAGAGACGGTCTGAAACCTGTTCAGAGACGTATTCTTTATTCGATGATCGAGTTGAACAACGGTCCTGACAAGCCGCACCGTAAATGCGCGCGTATCGTCGGTGATACCATGGGTAAATATCACCCGCATGGTGACAGTTCTATTTACGGAGCCCTCGTTAATATGGCACAGGACTGGTCTACCCGTTACATTCTTGTAGACGGTCACGGTAACTTCGGTTCTGTGGACGGTGACGGTGCTGCCGCAATGCGATATACCGAGGCAAGACTTAGTAAGATTTCGATGGAAATGACAGCGGATATCAATAAAGATACCGTTGATTTTGCACCGAACTTTGACGAGACAGAAAAAGAACCGACCGTACTTCCGTCAAGATTTCCGAACCTTCTGGTAAACGGAACCTCCGGTATCGCGGTAGGTATGGCAACCAATATTCCACCGCACAACTTAAGAGAAGTCATCGGTGCGGTTGTGAAAATTATTGATGACCAGATTGAAGATAAAGATGAGACCACGATCGAAGAGATCATGGAGATCATCAAAGGACCTGATTTCCCGACGGGAGCAACGATCCTTGGAACAAGAGGAATCGAAGAGGCTTACCGTACAGGACGTGGAAAGATCCGTGTGCGTGCGGTATCCAATATCGAGCCAATGCAGAATGGAAAGCACAGAATCGTAGTAACCGAGCTTCCGTATATGGTCAACAAAGCCCGCCTGATCGAGAAGATCGCGGAGCTTGTAAGAGATAAGAAGATTGATGGAATCACTGATTTAAGAGATGAATCTGACAGAGAGGGTATGAGAATTGCCATTGAGTTAAGAAGAGATGTCAATCCTAACATAGTACTTAACCAGTTATACAAACACACACAGTTACAGGATACATTTGGTGTAATCATGCTTGCATTAGTAGATAATCAGCCAAAGGTGCTTAACCTGTATGACATGTTAAAGTATTACCTTCTTCATCAGGAAGAAGTCGTTACAAGAAGAACAAAGTTTGATCTTAATAAGGCAGAAGAAAGAGCCCACATTTTAGAGGGCTTAATGATTGCTTTAGATAATATAGACAGAGTTATATCAATAATCAGAGGTTCTGCAAATGTACAGATTGCAAAGGAAAGCTTAATAGCTGAATTTGCACTTTCAGAAGCACAGGCTCAGGCTATCGTAGATATGCGTCTGAGAGCTCTGACCGGTCTGGAAAGAAGCAAGCTTGAAGCTGAATTGAAGGAACTTCATGAAAAGATTAAAGAATACAAGGCAATTCTTGCAGATAAAAAGTTACTTCTTGGAGTTATCAAGAATGAAATTTCAGAGATAGCAGACAAGTATGGTGATGACAGAAGAACTTCTATCGGATATGATGAATACGATATTTCAATGGAAGACCTTATTCCAGATGAACCATGTGTTATTGCAAGAACTAACTTGGGTTATGTAAAGAGAATGACACCTGATAACTTTAAGAGCCAGCATCGTGGTGGTAAGGGAATAAAGGGAATGCAGACAATTGATGATGATTATATCAAAGATTTATTCATGACAACATCACATCATGTACTTACATTCTTTACTAACACAGGACGAGCTTATAAGTTAAAGGCTTATGAAATTCCTGAAGCATCAAGAACTTCAAGAGGAACTGCAATAATTAATCTTTTACAGTTAGCACCGGGTGAGACAATCACAGCAGTAGTTCCTGTTAAAATTGATACACTTCAGGATACAGATTACCTGTTTATGGCAACTAAGAAGGGTATAGTTAAAAAGACACCTGTTAAAGATTTTGCCAATATAAGAAAGACAGGAATCCAGGCAATTAACTTAAGAGAAGATGATGAACTTATAGAAGTTAAACTTACAGATGACCAGGCAGAGATTCTTATGGTAACAATGCTTGGACAGTGTATAAGATTTAAGGAAACAGATGTAAGACCTACGGGACGTTCAGCAATGGGTGTTATAGGTATGAGTCTTATGGATGAGGATGAAGTTGTTGGTGTTCAGGTAAGTACCCAGGGAGATACTATGCTTATAGTATCTGAGAATGGTATGGGTAAGAGAACAGACATTGACGAATATACAGTTCAGCATCGTGGTGGTAAAGGTGTCAAATGTTACAAGATAACAGAAAAGACAGGTAATGTCGTAGGAGCTAAGGCTGTAGATGATTCAAGAGAAGTAATGCTTATTACAACAGAAGGAATTATAATCAGACTTCAGTGTTCAGATATATCTAATCTTGGAAGAATAACATCAGGTGTTAAACTTATTAACCTTGATGAAGGAATTAAAGTAGCAACAATTGCCAAAGTAAGGAAGCAGCCAGCTGATGAAGATGGTAAGGATGCAGAAGGCTTTGAAGAAGACACAGATAAAACAGTAGAATCTTAAGATTAATCTTAAGGAAACTGCCACATTTATATATGTGACGGTTTCCTTTTTAGCAGGAGATAATATGGCTTTAATTAATATTAATTATGAATCAAAAATACTTGGTATGCCCGTTATGATTAATGCAATTATTCCTCAGGGAAGAGGAAATTATAAGACATTATATCTTCTTCATGGAATGGGAGGAGATTATACAACATGGATTACAAAATCCAGAGTGGCAGATTATGTAGATAATACAGATATAGCAGTCATAATGATTTCAGGTGATAACAAATGTTTCGTAGATAATGTTCATGGAAGAAAATATTTTACATTTTTAACAGAAGAACTTATAGAAACCTGTACTAACTGGTTTGGATTATCATGTGACAGAAAAGACCGTTACATAGCAGGAATGTCAATGGGCGGATATGGAGCTGTACATGCTGCACTTATTAAACCTGATGTGTATGGCAAGGTGTTCTCATATTCAGGACTGCTTGATGTAGAGAAAAGATTTGACAATCCACAGGGAATAAATACATATCAGATATTTGGAGACAGGGAAAAATTATCAGATAACCGCTTTGATATAATGAATTGTATAAAAGAGAATAATTTCAAGACAAATGTGGAAAATTACCCGGAATTTTACATAAGATGTGGATTATCTGATCAAATTCTTACAATGAGCAGACAGTGGAATAAATATGCATCAGATTCAGGACTTAAAGTAAATTATTATGAAACTGCTGGTAATCATGATTTTACTTTCTGGGATAAATGCATACATGAGACAGTTAATATAATAAAAGACCAGTCGTACAGGATGGAGGATATATATGGCAACAGTAATGAATGTTAATCACTTTTCTATATATCTTAAGCGTAATATGGAATGCACAGTTATTCTGCCATCACATATAAAAAATGATGAGAAGCTTCCAGTATTATGGTTATATCATGGAGGCAGTGGTGATAATACCGTATGGCTGTATCATTCACCAATACTTGAATATGTTGATGAAGGCAGGTTTGCAGCAGTACTTCCAAATGTGCAGAATTCATGCTTTGTTAATATGAATATAGGAGATAAGTATGAGTCATATGTTGGAAAAGAATTATTCAATATAATTATGAATATGTTTCCATGTCTTTCTGATAAAAGAGAGAATAACTATGTATCAGGATTTTCTAATGGTGGATATGGCTGTCTTCATATAGCTCTCAAATATTCTGAGAAATATGGAACTGTAGGAGCATTTTCAGCAGGTGACAAAGCTGATGCAGAATTTCTTAATGATGGAAGTGAAAAGTCAATAAGAAGAATACAGCTTTATGGTGATGGAGACCTGCATAAAACTGAATATGGAATTACATATCAGGCAGACAGATTAATAGAGCAGAAAAGTGTAAAACCTGAAATATATCATGCCTGCGGAGAACTTGACCCATGGATAGACATGAATCATATATTGAGAGATTATTTCATGAGCCATATTGAATACAATTATGTATACGATGAAATTGAACAAATCGGACATGAATGGAAATTCTGGCGTGAAGAATTAAAAAGGTTTTTAGTATTTACTGGATTAATTAATAATTAAAATACAAGAAGGAAATTGGGAATGAGAGAGGTTAATGTATCAATAATAACAGACAACATTAAAGAAATGTGCATAGAGGCAAATCATTTTCTCACAGATGATATGAAGAATGTTTTTGAAAATGCAGTAAAAAACGAAGAGTCTGCACTTGGAAAGCAGGTTCTTGGGCAGCTTGAAGAAAACTTAAAGATTGCAGGAAAGGACATGATACCTATATGTCAGGATACAGGAATGGCAGTAGTATTCATTAATGTTGGTCAGGATGTCCATCTTACAGGCGGAGATATCACAGATGCAATTAATGAGGGTGTAAGAAGAGGATATGTTGAAGGATATTTAAGAAAGTCAGTTGTAAAAGATCCTATCTACAGAGAGAATACCAAAGATAACACTCCGGCAGTAATACATTTTAACATAGTTCCAGGAGACAAGGTCGACATAACAGTTGCACCTAAGGGATTCGGAAGCGAGAACATGAGCAGAGTATTCATGTTAAAGCCGGCAGATGGAATAGAAGGTGTAAAGGAAGCAATACTTACAGCAGTAAAGGATGCAGGTCCTAATGCCTGTCCTCCAATGGTAGTCGGTGTAGGAATTGGAGGGACATTTGAAAAATGTGCTTATCTTGCAAAGAAAGCATTAACAAGAGACCTGAATGAAGAATCCCCAGTTGAATATGTCCGTAACTTGGAAAAAGAAATGCTTGAGAAAATTAACAAGTTAGGAATAGGTCCTGGTGGACTTGGAGGAACACAGACAGCACTTGCAATCAATATAGAGACATATCCTACACATATTGCAGGACTTCCGGTTGCAGTAAACATTTGCTGCCATGTAAACAGACATTCACACAGGGTAATATAATCAGGGAGGCTAATCATGGATAAATATATTAATGCACCAATAAGTGATGAAGATGCAAAGAGTCTTCACTCAGGAGATTATGTATACATAACAGGAACAATATATACAGCAAGAGATGCAGCACATAAGAGAATGGCAGAGGCTCTGTCAGCAGGACAGCCACTTCCAATAGATATGAAGAATAACATAATATATTACATGGGACCATCTCCAGCAAGAGAAGGAAGACCAATAGGTTCAGCAGGTCCGACAACAGCAAGCCGTATGGATAAATATGCACCAGACCTTCTTGATTTAGGACTTAAAGGAATGATAGGAAAGGGAAAGCGTTCACAGGCAGTAATTGATGGAATCGTAAGAAATGGTGCAGTGTACTTTGCAGCAGTAGGAGGAGCAGGAGCAATTCTTAGTAAATGTATTAAGAAATCCACAGTCATTGCTTATGATGATTTAGGAACAGAGGCTATAAGAGAACTTGAAGTGGAAAATCTTCCTGTAATTGTAGTAATTGACAGTGATGGAAACAACCTGTATGAAACAGCTATAAAAGAATACAGCAGAGTATAAATATGGCATAAATGGTAAATACTCCTAATATTAATTTATATTAAGGGCTGTTATTACGGCCTTAAGATTAAATGGGAGGAAAAGCCATGAAAAAGAAAATGACACTCAGGATAATTGTAGGAATGCTTACAATTATCCTGATAGTGACAGGCATACTACCGTTTATGACAAATAAAGCGCTCGCCGCAGAAAATGTACTTTCAGATAATATAATACTTGTAACTGAGAATGAAGTATCAGATACAGCAAAAGACGGTTATAGTAAAGTCACATTTAAAATAGGCGACCATACCAAAGATGTATATATAAAAAATGGCAATACTGTAAAGCTGAAATCCAGCAATAAGGACTATGGTGTAATTGCAGGCGGAATTGAAAATGGAGAAGCAATTACAGAAAACACAGTAATATATGCCAAATCATATTCTTATCAGGGAACATTATCTCTTGAAAAATCTATACAAAGTGAAACACCTGACGAAAATGGTTACTATACACTTCAGTTTTCTGCAAAATCGCAGAATCTTCCATCAATAAAAAGTGAGAATCAGAATGTGATACTTGTATTAGACAGATCATTCAGTATGGCATGCTCAGTTGACGAAGATGTTGACTCAGACGCAATGGCACCGACTTATGAAAAGACAAGATGGAGTGTTACAATAAATGCAGTTGAAAAATTTTTAAATGAATTTCTGCCAGAAGGCACATCTAATAAAGTATCGGTTATTTCATATTGTGGTTCAGCAAGAACAGAGATAACTAATGAATCAAGTAAAGATAAAATAATGAGTAAACTAAATTCTATATACAATAGGAATATGTATAATGAAGATTATAAAAATTCAAGTAAGAGATATAATGTTACTCAAATAGGCAGGGGACTTGGTTCAGCAACTAATATCCAGCAGGGATTAAAGCAGGTATCAGAAATTGCTGGTGATACAACAGGTGCATCAGTAATACTTTTTACTGATGGTGGAGCTAACAGATACGATAATGGGGAAATAGGTGGATATTATTATATAAAAAATAATAATGAAACTAATAGATATAATAAACCACGGGATGAAGTAAACGGTTCGTATTATGCAGGAAAAGCCGGTGAAGAGTTAAAAGCTGCCGGTGCTGATATATACACGATAGTTCTTATGAGTAAGGAATCAGATATAACTGATCTCGTAAAAGTATCATTAGGAAATAAATCATTAACCTATGAAAAATCATGGGAAAAAACTTATTTTACATTTTCAGATGGAGGATATGCTAAAGAATTCTATACAGCAGCAAATGCAGAGCAGTTAAACAACAGATTTAAACAGATAATGACAGAAATGACCAGTCTGCCATTTGAAACATCATCAGTAACAGATACACTGGATAAACATTTTGAGCTTGTTGCAGGTCAGGAAAATATTACAGATAACAAAGATGGAACATTTACAGTGAAATACCCTGAAAAAATTTCTGCAACAGATCAGACAGTTACAGTTAAAATAAAGGCAAAAGACGGAGATACAGGATATTCATATACTAACGATGGCTGTCAGTTTGATGGAACAATAGACGGACTTACCTATACGCAGCAGTTTGAAGAGACTCCGGCAGCAGTAATATTGCCTAATGCCGTCGATGATGAATACACAGTTAATCAGAACGAAGTTCTTGACGCCAGTACAGTTCTTGTCAATGATAATAATAAGATAGTCAATAATCCTAAGAGAAACCTTCAATTGAAGACAGAAATAAAAAAAGATGTGAATAATGGAAAAATTAAATTTAATGAAGATGGAACATTTCAGTATATTCCAGACAAGGGCTTTAGTGGAAAAGACACATTTGAATATAATGTAGTTCTTGTTATAGATGGTAAAGAATATATCAAATCAGCAAAAGTTACTATTAACGTGATTCCTAAGCAGCCAGAGACACCATCAGAAACAGCAAGTGAAAAGGAGACACCAACACCAACAGAGACAGCAAGTGAAAAGGAGACACCAACACCAACAGAAACAGCAAGTGAGAAGGAGACACCAACACCAACGGAAACAGCAAGTGAGAAAGAAATACCAAGTGAGTCAGGAACACCTACACAGACAGAAACTCCGGCAGTTTCTCAGAATGATGAGATTACATCTCAAAACATCAGGACTCCGGAAGTAGCTGCTAATGAAGAGGAGGTTATAGCAAAGACCTCTGTAAAAACAGGAGACAGAAGCAATAAGATGTATTTTATAATGCTTATGTTATCAGTTGGTACAGCCATGACAACAACAGTAGTTGTATACAAGAAGAAAAAAGAAGAATAATAATATTAAATAAAAAGCCCCTTGACAATATCAGGGGGCTTTGTTAGAATAATAAATGCGTTTGACGCAGAATTTCATATTATGAGTTAAACATATATGGTTTAGGGCTCGCATTCATGGAATCTGGAGTAGTACTCAAGAGGCTGAAGAGGCGCCCCTGCTAAGGGTGTAGGTCGGGCAACCGGCGCGAGGGTTCAAATCCCTCCTGCTCCGTTGACAGAAAGAAAAAGACAGTCAGAATCTTCTGGCTGTCTTTTTCTTTTATATGATATAATGAGCGTTAGAGAGGGGGAACATGCCTACATACTCATCCCGAGCGGCGAATGACTATCATGAACAAAGTTCATGATATAATGAGCATTAGCGAAGACAAGTTATTCACAATATTTGTAAAGTTATAAAGGAAATGTGGAATATGACAGAGAGACAGAAAATGATTAGTGGACAATTATACAAGTCAGGAGTAAAGGAACTTGTTAATGACAGAATGTTATGTAAAGAGCAGTGCTATGACTTTAATGCATTAAGACCATCGCAGACGGAAGAACAGACTGCAATGATTAAGAAGATATTCGGTAAGGTCGGAAGCAACTGTTTTATAACGGCTCCGTTCTGGTGTGATTACGGATATAATATAGAAGCAGGTGATAATTTCTACGCAAATCATAATCTTATAATACTCGACTGTGCGAAAGTAACATTTGGTAACAATGTATTCATAGCACCGGACTGTGGTTTCTATACAGCAGGTCACCCTGTTGATGCAGCAAGCCGTAATGAAGGATGGGAATATGCTTATCCTATTAATGTAGGTAATGACGTATGGATAGGCGGTGGGGTAAAAGTAATGCCCGGAGTAACAATAGGTAATAATGTTGTGATAGGTGGCGGAAGCGTAGTTGTGAAAGATATACCAGACAACAGCATTGCAGTTGGCAATCCATGCAAAGTAATAAAAAAGATAGAATCAGGCGAAGCAAGAGAATATAATATAGAAGAAAAGCAGATATAACTTGTATATAAATGTGGTGTAAACCCCTATATATAGTGTGTTTTAAAGAAATTACAACTTTTTTAAAAAAAATTAAAAAAAGTTGTTGACAATGTGTGAACCTGATGATATTATATACAAGTCGCCGCGGTAAGCGGTAACAAATAAGACTTAA
>OLJA01001587.1_pt1 | contig 11238 bp, 10 predicted proteins | sample 1601401 | NCBI WGS metagenome assembly OLJA01 (sample SAMN01915217, study PRJEB22387) | human gut metagenome | isolation source: stool | host: Homo sapiens | place: USA | reverse complement strand
TGGCTTCGCTGAGCCGGGGGTATACGACACGCGAGGATTGGTTTGGTTTGCGTTTTTGGTAAAGCGCTTTATCATGGATGATGTGAGCGAAATATCGAGAACGTGCTCGAATTCGCGAAAAAACAACCGACGATAATGGGCCGTGTGGTGGCGGACCCCCGTCGGATCCGTCAACGAGGAAAGGTGCAACCATGAAGAAGCTCATTCTTGATCTCGATACCGGCGTCGACGACGCGCTCGCCATCTCCTACGCGCTGGGCAGCCCGGAAGTCGAACTCATCGGCATCACCGGCACCTACGGCAACGTGCTCGTGGAACAGGGCGTACGCAACGCGCTCGCCGTCACCGACCTGCTCGGCCATCCGGAAGTCAAGGTGTACCAAGGCCTGTCGCACTCCAGCACCACTGACCACTTCGAAGTGCTGCCGATCTCCGCATTCATCCACGGCGACAACGGAATCGGCGACGTGGACATCCCCGACTCCAACCGTTCCGTCGAAACCGAATCGGCCGTCGACTTCATCATCGACGCCGTCAAGACTTACGGCAAGGATCTCGTTTACGTGCCGACCGGACCGATGACCAACATCGAAGCCGCACTGAAGAAGGCTCCGGAAATCAAGGACGAGATCGGCCGCGTGGTGCTCATGGGCGGCGCGCTGACCGTGCCGGGCAACTGCAACGCCTGTATGGAAGCCAACATCTCGCAGGATTCGGAAGCCGCCGACTACCTGTTCCGCTCCGGCACCCCGACCACCATGATCGGCCTCGACGTGACCCTGCAGACCCTGCTCACTTATAAGGAAACCCAACAGTGGCGTGACCTTGGCACCAAGGCCGGCAAGTTCCTCGCGGACATGACCGACTTCTACATCAAGGCCTACGAGACCACCTCGCCGCACCTCGGCGGCTGCGGACTGCACGATCCGCTCGCCGTCGGCGTCGCCGTCGACCCGACGCTCGTCACCACGCTCGACATCAACATGAAGGTCGACGTGGACGGCCCGACCCGCGGACGCACCATCGGCGACGAAACCCGCCTCAACGACCCGGTCAAGACCATGAAGGTCGCCGTCGGCGTGGACGTGCCGAGGTTCCTCAACGAATTCATGACCCGCATCTCCGGCCTCGCCGCCAAAGCCGGGTGACCGACTGAGTGGCCGGCCAAGTGACCGACGGCAATCGCAATAATCGCAAGAAAGGAAAGCAATCATGAGCGCAACCGAAATTCTCTCCGCATTGGATCGTATCCACGGCACCGTTTCCGTGATCGGTTCCATGAACGCGGACTACACCGTCACCGCACAGCGACTGCCCGGGCCGGGCGAGACCATCACCGGCGGCCCGCTACAGCTGCTGCCCGGCGGCAAATCCGGCAACCAGGCCGCGGCGGCCGCACGCATCGGCGCCACCGTGCAGATGTTCGGCGCGGTCGGATCGGATCGCAACGCCGACTTCCTGCTCGGAGCGCTCGGCGAGGCAGGCGTCAATACAACGCACGTGCGCCGCGTGCTCGGTCCGTCCGGCACTACCGTCATCACCGTGGATGCGCAAGGCGAGAACACCATCGTGTATTCGCCCGGCTCCAACGCGCAGGTGACCGTCGACTACGTGGAATCCGTGCGTGACGCGCTGACCCACTCCACAGTGCTCGGCCTGTGCCTGGAAAGCCCCATCGAAACCGTCACCGCGGCCGCACGCATGTGCCACGAAGCAGGCGTGAAGGTGCTGCTCAACGACTCGCCGTTCACCCCGTCCCTGCCGGCGGAACTGATTGAAGCATCCGACATCCTGCTCGTCAACGAGCATGAAATGGCGCAACTGCTCGGCATCGACGAGCCGGAGAACGACGATTGGGATTCGTTCGACTGGTGGCACGCGCTCGACGAACTGCGCGGATTCGGCTTCGAACAGGCGATCGTGACGCTCGGCGGCGACGGTTCCGTGGTACTCGACGGCACCGCGGACGATCCGGAACACCGCGTCCAGCGCATCGCCCCGGTACGCGTCAAGGCCGTCGACACCACCGGCTGCGGCGATTCCTTCATGGGCACCGTGCTGGCCGGCCTGGCGTCCGGACTGGCGCTGTCCGAATCCGCCGAACTCGCCTCGTACGTTTCGGCGTACGCGGCCACCGGCTACGGCGCGCAGGCGTCCTACGGCAACGCGGCGCAGATCCGCGAGGCGTTCGCGTCCGCCGAATAGTCCGGTAATCCGGTTTTCCCCAAACCATTGGCGTTGGTATGTGCCTTCTACGTCGATGGTTTGGGGATTTTTTGATGTTGCCGACGGCAGTTTGGAGCGGTATGGTGAAACGCTTCCGCAACGGCCGCGTGCCGTGGGCACCCGCATTGTTATATTGGAGTTTGGCTTATTTTCACATATCGAACAATTGGGAAGGCAAGCATGTCGGCGATTCTCGAAGGCACTCCGGATAAGAAACTGGCTCTGGTGACGGGTCGCGCGTACCCCGAGCAGGCTCAGGAAACCGCAAAATACCTGGGAACCGACGTACTTGAGACCACCGCATACGATTTCGCCAACGGCGAGATGTACGTGCGCTACACCGAGCCCGTCCGTGGCGCCGACGCCTTCGTGATGCAGGCCCACACCGAGCCGATCAACAAGTGGATCATGGAGCAGCTCATCATGGTGGACGCCATGAAGCGCGCCTCCGCACGTTCCATCACCGTGGTCGCGCCATTCCTCGGCTACTCCCGCCAGGACAAGAAGCATCAGGGCCGCGAGCCCATCACCGCACGCCTCATGTTCGACCTGTTCCGCTCCGCCGGCGCAGACCGCATCATGACGGTCGACCTGCACGCAGCCCAGGAGCAGGGCTTCTTCGACGGCCCGGTCGACCATCTCACCGCCATGCCGATCCTGCTTGACTACGTGCGCAACAGCATGCCGCTGGAGAACACCACCATCGTGTCCCCGGACGCCGGCCGCATCAAGGTGTCCGAACAGTGGGCCGCCAAGCTCGGCGGACTGCCGCTCGCCTTCATCCACAAGACCCGCGACACCACCCGTCCGAACCATGCCGAGGCGCACGGCATCATCGGCGACGTGAAGGGACGCGACTGCGTGGTCGTCGACGACATGATCGACACCGCCGGCACCATCTGCGAGGCCGTGCGCACGCTGAACAACGCCGGCGCGAAGTCCGTGACGCTCGTCGCCACCCACGGCCTGCTGTCCGGCCCGGCCGTGGAACGCCTGAAGAACTGCGGCGCACGCGAAATCGTCCTCACCGACACCGTTCCGGTGCCCGAAGAGAAGCGCCTGCCGAACATGACCGTCCTGTCCGTGGCCCCGCTGCTGGCCGCCGGCATCCGCTCCGTGTTCGAATCCGGCTCCGTTTCGACGCTGCTCAACGGCCTGCCCGAAGACATGCGCCCGCGCAACATCTACGCCTGATATTTCGCGCGATTGCCATACGGCTCTCGCGACATTTCAGGATTTATTACGATTCTTTGCGATTAAGCCCCGCTTGCGAGCGGGGCTTTTTGCTTGCCTCCGCACGTGATTTCGCGCCCGGCAGACGCCGTTTCGATACGTCGCGGCGTCGGGGTAGCCTATACAAGTTGCCATCAATCGTATCCATATGTTCATTGCGACTTATCGATGCCTGAAGGCAGCACGCATACACACTCCTGCCATGGAAGGTCCATGGCCGATAGTCCGAAGGAGGTGGGTGATGTCTGCGCATAAGTACGAACTGATGTTCATTGCTGATCCTGAGCTGGATGAGCGCGGTCTGAAGAAGCTGACCGAGCAGTATCTGGAAACTGTCACCAAGGAAGGCGGTGCCGTCGAGAACATCGACATCTGGGGCCGTCGCAAGCTTGCCTACGAAATCGCCGGCAAGACCGAAGGTAACTACGTCGTGGTCAACTACTCCGCTGAGCCGGCCACCAGCGACGAACTCGATCGTCTGCTGAACCTGAACGAATCCGTCATCCGTACGAAGATTCTTCGCAAGTAAGTAAACCAAGCTTTCTAAGCTGCAAAGTAAGTAGGTAACGACATGGCAGGTGAAACTGTAATCACCGTGGTGGGCAACCTCACGGCCGATCCGGAAATTCGTACCATTGGCAGCGGCGCCGCCGTCGCCAGCTTTACGATCGCCTCCACTCCGCGCACCTGGAACCGTAACTCGAACCAGTTCGAAGACGGTCAGGCCCTGTTCCTGCGCTGCTCCGCGTGGCGCGACATGGCCGAACATTGCGCGCAGAGTCTGTCCAAAGGCATGCGCGTCATCGCGCAAGGCCGTCTGCAGCAGCGTTCCTACCAGGCGCAGGACGGTTCCCAGCGAACCGTCATCGAGATGCAGGTCGACGAAATCGGCCCGTCCCTGCGCTACGCGACCGCCCAGGTGACCCGTCAAAGCTCGTCCGGCAACGGAGGCTTCAGCGGCAATCGCGGCGGCTACAACAACGCCAACAACAACGGCGGTTTCGGCGGCAACAACGGCGGATATCAGGGCGGCTCCAGCTATGCTGGCGGCGCCGGATATCAGGGTGGAGCCTCCGCTCCGGTCAACGCCGCTCCCGCACAGTCCGCTCCGGCCTCGGACCCGTGGTCAAGCTCGGATAACTCCGGCTCGTCCTTCGGTTCCTTCGGCGCGTCCCAGTCCTTCGGAGGTTCCTCCGAATTCGGCGGCGACAGCGACGAACCGGAATTCTGACGGACCGAACCCCGTCCGCAACATAGGCGAACAGCGAAACAAGCAGCTTAATCGCAGTATTTCCAGATTTTAAGGAGAACATCAAGATGTCACGCAAGAGGCCGCAGCCGCCGGTCAAGCCGTTTAAGAAGAAGCCGAATCCACTGAAGGCCGCCAAGGTCACCGAGATCGATTACAAGGACGTCGCCCTGCTGCGTAAGTTCATCTCCGATCGCGGCAAGATTCGTTCCCGTCGTATCACCGGTGTCACCGTGCAGGAGCAGCGCGAGATCTCCAAGGCTATCAAGAACGCCCGCGAGATGGCCCTGCTGCCGTACGCCACGTCCGGCCGCTGATCTTAGAGAGGTTTGAACAATGGCTGAAACTAAGGTTATTCTCACCAAGTCCGTCAACCACCTGGGTCACCCGGGTGACGTCGTGGCCGTCAAGTCCGGCTACGCCCGCAACTACCTGTTCCCGCAGGGCCTGGCTTTCGCTTGGTCCAAGGGTGCCGCCGCCCAGATCGAGGCCATGAAGCGCGCTCGTCTGGCCAAGGCCGTCGCCACCCGCGAAGAGGCTGTTGCCGCCAAGGAAATCATCGAGGGTTCCACCGTCGAAATCGCTGCCAAGGTCTCCGAGTCCGGCAAGCTGTTCGGCGGCATCTCCGCAGAGAAGATCGCCATCGCGCTCTCCTCCAAGGTTGAGGTCAACCCGAAGAACATCACCGTTGAGCCGATCAAGACCACCGGTGACTTCCCGGCAACCGTCGCCCTGCACCCGGAAATCACCGCCAACTTCTTCGTGAAGGTCGTCGCTGAGTGATTTCGCCCCATTCACCGCTCGACGTCCTTACGGACCGGCGGTGAATGACTTCAGGCTGAAACACGTCTGAGCTTAAGCATCGAAAATCCCCCGTACCGATTGGTGCGGGGGATTTTCCTATATCCGCTCTTTAGCCGGCATCAGTCCTCATCGTCAATCGTGACGCTGAGCTTGCCATCCCTGATGCTGAAGCTGCCGTTGACGGTGAAGTGGGTGCTGTCGTCCTGAGACTCCCACGAATCGTCGAAATTCTTCTCTTCATACGTGCACTTCGCCTTGCCCTGCCGGGTGGAGAACGTGCCGTAATCGAGATCGATGTCGGACAGCTTCGGATAGACGCTGATGGACCACGCGAAGTTGCGGTAGTAGTCCTCGTCGTACAGGTCGAAGCCGAACGGGCAGCCTTCCGGCGCGTAGTCGGTGGACTTCGCGCATTCGTCCAGCTTGGCGTTCACGGCCTTGCTCAAGTCCTCCTTAAGCTTGGCCGTAGGCATGATCTTGAGATCGGCGGCATCGGAGTCCGCGTTCGTGCGCACCATGGTGATGCCGCTGGTGACATACCCCGACTTGCCGATCGACACCTTGTACGAACCCGGGTAGACGCGCAGCGTCCACGTGCCGCTGTCCGACTTCTCCGCATTCTTCGCGGTCACGTCAACACCGTTGACGGACAACGATTCCACGGCATTGGGCACCGACACGGTGATGGTCTTGAGCAGTGGGCTCGAGATCTTCCAATTCGGGAACAGCAGGAACTTCGACCCGTCCTTGTTGATGGTGAGCGAATCGTTGACGTTCTTGCCGTTCAGCGAATACGTCACGTTGACCTTGGCCACGCCTTCGACGGTTTTGACACTATCGATATGCGGGTTGGCGATCGTGGCGTTGTCGGCCTTCGCCACGGCGTCGGACAGCAGCTTGAGCTGGTTCTTGCCCACCTGCGGATCGGCGATGCCATTGGCTTTGCCATACTTGCCGTCGGCAATCGCCGTCAGATAGCTCTGCGCCACGGATTTCGCGCTGAAGACGGTCGAGTTGAGCGCACCGTAGACAATGCCCAACACAATCAGGGCACCGATCACGATGCCGCCGATAAGGATCGTCTTCTTAGTTTTTGGGTCGAGCGGCTGACCTGCCCCCGGAGCTGCGACCGGCATAGAAGCCGCGCCTGCTGGCGATTGCGGCAGCGGCACCGCACCCGTTGCCGTGTTGCCCGTTGTCGTATTGGGCATGGACGTCGGGGCGACCGGTTGTGGAACGGCCTGTGAAACAGGCGTTGCGGTAGGAGCGGTGGGCGCGGGCATCGGCGCAGCCGGCGTCACGGGCTGGGGGACCGATGCGGCCGGAGCTGCCGGAGTAGTTGGATTGGCCGGCTGTGCGGCAGTCGAAGCCGTCGGCATGGTCGCTGTTGCGGTCGTGCCGCTCGCCGTGGCAGAGGGCTTCTTCATGCCGTAGGACGGATCGCAGGACTTGACGTAATCGACCACGTTCTGCGGGGTCTGCTGCACGGTGCCACCGACGATGATCCGCCACATGCCCGGCAGGGACGCCACCAGCGTCGGACCGAACGTCATCGCGGCCACCTCGATCAGGAACGCCCAGATGCCGGCGACGAGGAAATACCACATCGGGGTCGTCATCGACATGCTGGACGAGGCGTATCCCGCCGCGAAATAAGTGAACAGGAACTCCGCGGCCAGCCAGAACGCCATCACGGCCACCGGAGCCTTCCACGTATGCTGCCAGCCCGCGTAATACGGGTCGTACATATTGCGCGCGGTCTCACGCAGCGCGATATAGAACGTGGCAAGCAGGAACAGCACGAAGCAGATCCACAAGATCCAGCCATACTGGCTGAGGGAGGACACGTTGAACAACGTGATCGTATGGACGCTGTAGCTGGACGTCGAGAAGGCGATGCCGCCGAACGAGGACAGCGAAATCAGCATAAGCGGCAGAGCCGGGAACAGCAGCGGAACCAGCAGCAGACCGCCTGCGCCGAGATGGTTCGCGGCGGACATGGCGATTGTCGCCACCAGGCCAAGCACCAGGAACAGCACGCCGTAGATCGCAAACGATTCGACCAGCGTGCGCACGAAGCCACGAGCGCGGTGCGCCCAACGCCAAGCGGCGGAGAAGACGTTACCCGAATCGCCCGCATACTGTGCCAACGCGTAGCCGGCCAGCGCACCGGCCGCCGACAGCAGGAACGCCATGCAGAACGTGCGGAAGGACACGCCGGAAAGCGACGCGGAAGCGGAATAGTCGCTGTAGGAACCACCCACCGTCACCGGGAAGATGGCGGCGAAGACCAGCAGCACCAGGCCGGACAGCACGCCGACGATCAGCGAGCTGATGACGCCCGTCCACTTGAAACGAAGCGCGAACCTGCGTGCCAGCATGTATGCGCCGAACGCGGCGCCGATCGCCAATGCCACACCGGGCAGTCCGACCGGCAGCGTCACGCTGACGTGCGAGGCGTCAATGCCGAGATTGCTCAGCGAGAAGCCCTGGGAGCTGGTTTTGAGATTCAGCGAACCGCCAACGCCGAGCGTCATCACGGTGAAGAGAATCTGGAAGAAATTCGGGCCGGAGCCGGACACACCGTTGTTGCCCAGGAAGGAGGCGGTGTCGGAAAAGCCCGGAATGCCGGCAAGCCCGTTGCTGGCCGCGGCATTGCCCATGAAGAAGACGATCGATGCGAGCAGTGCGAACACCACGCTCGCGCCGAGACCGATGCCGAGGCTGGCGCCCATGGTCTTCATGGACTGCGGTGTGGTCAGCGCGGTGATGGTGGGATCGGCCGCCGGACGGGCGATTTGCTGGGTCGGCTGGCTTGGCTGCGGCGCTGCTGCCGGCTGCGGGGCCGGGGATGGCGCGTACTGGAACTGCTGCGTCGGCGCGGCCTGTGGTGCCACCGGTTGCGTTGCCTGCGCCTGAGCGGTCGGCTGTGCTTGCGCCGCCGGTTGCGGTGTGGTGGGCTGCGGGACGGTGGTTTGCGGAGCTGCCGGTGCGGCGCTATTGGGCAGCGGGACGGCAGCGGTCGGCATCTGCGGGGCCGGTGCCATGTGCGGCGCGGAAGACAGCATGGTGCCGTCATCGGATTCCGGCGCGGCCGGCGCTTGCGGTGCCGCCGCGGTCGTTTGGGTGAGCGGTGAGCCGCACGAGGCGCAGAATTTAGCGCCTTCGATGGTCGGCTGACCGCAATTTGGGCATGCCATAGGTAAGCCTTTCTCCTTCTTGATGCGCGTCATATACTCCTGTGACGCGCCATGGTCCTTATTATAAAGGGCCTCTGGCGCGCCGACGGGCTCGACGATGATGCGTGCTATTCGGCTCGCCGCGGTGGAAATGTGTGATGGAAAAGTTCGTGCCGTTGACTGTCGGAGTGGTTGCATTGCGGCAGAATGTGAAGAAAATGTGATTACTTGGATTTTATGGCGCCATCGCGCCGCATTTTTCGTCGTATGACGCGATGTGCGCCATAGATGGCGATTTGCTGAAAACGTTGGAAAATAGCGGTTTTATGATTGCGACACGCCGAGGGTTGCGTTCTTTCCGATTCTGAGTATATTTACTCCATGTGCTCAGCGAGAACAAAAACCTCGCCAAGACCAACGCCCCTTTAGCTCAGTTGGTTAGAGCAGCTGACTCTTAATCAGCGTGTCCAGGGTTCGAATCCCTGAGGGGGCACAGACGAGACCCAAGCCAATGGCTTGGGTCTTTTTCGTATTTCGGACATGTGTCCACCCAAAGCCGCATTACTTCCTCCGTACGGAGTAAGGTAGTGCGCTGTTGTCCGCCCAGAGCGGAATCGCAATTCATCTCGAATCGCACGAATCGTAAGAATCGTTAGAGAAGAAGCAATAGAGGAAACTGCAGTGGAATACACACTCTTCACCAAGCTTGCCGCGGAATTCGTCGGCACCGCCGTGCTGATGGTCTTCGGCAACGGCGCTGTCGCCAACGCGGAACTGAAAAACACCAAGGGCTACCATGCCGGCTGGCTGAACATCGCCATGGGCTACGGCTTCGGCGTCATGTTCCCGGTCCTGATGTTCGGCGGCGTCTCCGGCGCCCACATCAACCCGGCCATGACCCTCGCGCAGGCCGTCAACGGCATGTTCCCGTGGAACGAGGTCCTGCCGTACATCATCGCCCAGCTGCTCGGCGCAGTGGCGGGCCAGCTCATCGTGTACGTCACCTACCTGCCGCACTACAAGGACACCGACGATGCCGAAGCCATCCTCGGCACCTTCTGCACCACCGACGCGCACAACGACCGCGTGAACTACTTCCTCAACGAGTTCTTCGGCACCTTCATGCTGGTGCTCGGCGCCCTGTGCTGCCTGTCCCTGCCGTGGGGCAAGGCGAACCCGGCCGCCGCATCCATCGTCGTCGGCTTCATCGTGTGGGGCCTCGTGACCTCCATGGGCGGCCCGACCGGCCCTGGTCTGAACCCTGCCCGCGACCTCATGCCGCGCCTCCTGCACGCCATCCTGCCGATTCCGAACAAGGGCGATTCCCGCTGGGGCGAGGCCTGGATTCCGGTCGTGGCCCCGATCGCAGGCGCTATCGTCGGCGCGTTCCTGTTCAAGGTGCTGTTCGCCTGAGCATTACTTTGACGATTGCCGGCATTCGTCTGGCATGCTGGTAAGGCCCGTGATTCCCTCCGAAATCGCGGGCCTTACGCATAGGTGGTATGCATGGCGGTCGGCGGCTTCGGCATGTTGACTGAGACTGGTACTGTTGCCGAAGAGAGAAACATCACCATATCGGGAGGCTGGATTGAAGCGGATTCGTCGTATCATACGTGCGCTCGATCCGAAAGCCGACGCCACAATGGGCCAACGGGAACGGCTTGAGGCGTTTCGCATCCGCAGGGCCGCCGTGCTGGTGCTCGTGCTGTTCCTGCTGATCGCATCGATGACGTCCTGCAGCGTGCACGCACTACTGGTCCGCATGACGCCGAACACGCAGACGACGGCACAAGCCACGCATTCGACGTCGGCCAAGAAGCCAGCCAAGAAAACAGCCAAAACCAATCAGCATAAGACGGCCAAAAAAACCAAACCGGAAACCAAACAATCGCAGGAAGAGCAGGCCGTCGCCAAAGCGGTGAGCGCGCAATCGGCGGCACTGGGCGACGACGAGAAAACCGCGATTCTGAACAAAGCGCAGGAAACCGCGCAAAACAGCGGCAAACCGGTGACGCAATACCATTACTGCATCGCAACCAAAGGAAACGTCGGTTCGGCCGACGAATTCGGCAACGCGGCGTTCCGCATCCTCAACGACGAACGCGGATGGCCACGCGCCGGAGCCATATTCGACCAATCCACGGACGGCAACTGCGATTTCAATCTCGTGCTGTCCCAAGCATCGGAAATGACGTCGTTCTCGCCATCATGCTCGGTGGAATACAGCTGCAGGGTCGACAACAACGTGATCGTCAACGACGACCGTTGGAACGGTGGCACGCAACAATGGCTCGCCGCCGGCGGCAACCTGGCGCGATACCGCACGATGGTGATCAACCATGAGGTCGGACACCGGCTGGGGCACATCGACAACGAAACGACCTGCGCCGGCGAAGGCCAGTTGGCGCCGCTGATGCAGGAGCAATCCATGCATTTGGACGGCTGCAAGGTCAACGAATATCCGCTTGACTCGGAGCTGTGGATCGGCTGAACGTCGACTGCTTCCCGTTATTTTCTGCTGTTTTCTGCTGTTTTCTGCTGTTTTCC
>OLJA01001567.1_pt1 | contig 11359 bp, 8 predicted proteins | sample 1601401 | NCBI WGS metagenome assembly OLJA01 (sample SAMN01915217, study PRJEB22387) | human gut metagenome | isolation source: stool | host: Homo sapiens | place: USA | reverse complement strand
TGCGGGAACTTGCCGCCCAGCTTGGCGTGGCGGACCGGGTGCTGTTTGCCGGAGTGCAGAACAATGTGCCCGACTATATGAATGCCTTTGACCTGTTTTTGCTGCCCAGTAACTTTGAAGGCAGCCCCGTTACCCTGGTGGAAGCCCAGGGCTGCGGCGTGCCCTGCCTGGCCTCCACCAATGTGCCGGGGGATGGCTCGGTGACCGAGCTGGTGCATTTCCTGCCGCTCAGTGCCCCGTTTGAAGAGTGGGCCAAAACGGCGGATTCCATTGCTCCCGGCGGGCCGCACGCGGACTATTGGCCCACGCTGGCCGCTGCCGGTTATGAGCTGAAAACCGCTGCACACCGCATGGAGCAGGTGTATGATAAAGTGGCAGGGGAGGGCGCACGATGATTTACGCCGAACTTTCCGGAGGGCTGGGCAACCAGATGTTTGTGTATGCCTTTGCCCGCGCCATGGGCCTGTGCTGCCAGGAGCCTGTCACTTTGATTGACCGGCAGGACTGGAAAACCGGCTCCCCGGCCCACACTGCATTGGCATTGCAGGCACTGCATATCAGCTCAGAGGTGCAGTTCATCACAGATGCAGGCTTTGCCAAGCAGCATCTGCCGGTGCAGAACGCCGCCAAGGCCCTGATGATCCGCCACGAACAGCGCGCGGGCCTGATGGACCGGGACTGGCACCCCTTTGAAGCCCGCATGGCCCCTATGCTGAACGCCATCGGCCTGCATTTTGCGACTGAAGGCTTTACCCCTGCCAAGCGCGGTCACGCCAAAAACTTTCTGGCCTGGGGGTACTTCCAGGGGGCAGATTATTTTAAGGACCAGGCTGAAACTATCCGGGCGGAGCTGCTGCCCATTGAGAACCCGGAACACGGCTTTACCGCTGCGGCCGCCGCCTTTGCGCGGGAAATTGAGGCAAGCCCGTTCCCCGTCTGCCTGCATTGGCGCTGCGGGGACTATCTGCTGCCGCAGAACGCGGCCCTGCAGGTCTGTACGCCGGAGTATTACGCCGCCGCCTGCCGCACGGTGTGCCAAAGCCTGCCCCAGGCGGAACTGTTTGTCTTTTCAGACGACCCCGCCTATGTGCGGCAGCATCTGGACGCTGCGGGCCTGCCGGTGCATTACAGCACCGGGGCAAAAAGTGCCGCGGCGGACCTTGCCCTGATGCGCCGCTGCCGGGCGTTTGTGCTGAGCAATTCCACCTTCAGCTGGTGGGGGCAGTGGCTGGCCGGTGTGCCGGGCCGCTGTGTGATCGCGCCGGACCGCTGGTACGCCAACGGCAAAAAGACCGCCCTGTATGACCACGACTGGACATTGATCCCGACAAAGTAAAGGAAACAACTGCGATGGAACGCACAGGAAACATCACATTTTCGGTCATTGTGCCGGTGTATAATGTGCAGGCTTATCTTTCTGCCTGCGTCAAAAGCGTGGTGGAGCAGGCCGGCCCGGCGGACTGGGAGTGCATCCTGGTGGACGATGGCTCCACGGATGCCTGCCCCGCCATGTGTGATGCTTTTGCTCAGCTTTGCCCCGGCGTTACGGTCATCCACCGCTCTAACGGCGGGCTGGCCGCCGCGCGCAATACCGGCATCAAGGCCGCCAAAGGCAAGTGGCTGCTGTTTTTGGACAGCGACGATTACTGGCCGCCCCATATGCTGGAAAAGCTGCGCGCCGCCCTGGCCGCCGCACCAGGTTACCGCTGGTACGTCTGCCGCTATCTGGAGCAGGACGAAAGCCAGGGGATGGATGCCAAGCCTTATCCCGGCCCGGTGGAGCGGTTCACCCCCGGCCCGGATGCCGACCCCGATTACGCCGCCCGCGTGGCGCGGCTGTATGCCGCGGGCCACTGGGCGGTCTGGCGCTTTTGTATTGACCGGGAATTTCTGGTTAAGTATAACCTGCTTTTCTGGAATGAGGTCCGCTGGGCGGAGGATTATCCCTTTGACCTGGTGCTGGCCGGTGCCTGCCCCAAACTGTATTACCTGGATGTGGAGCTGGTGGTCTACCGCGCCAACCGGGCGGGCAGCCTCTTGAACGCGGGCCTTGCCAAACATTTTGCGGGCATCGCGGCGGTCATCCACCGGTTTGAAAAAATGTTCGCCGCGCCGGACTGCCCCTGGACCCCGGCGGAGCAAGCCGAGATCTGGCGGCGCACCGCCAATGTGTTCTGGCCGCAGGCCCGCGGCGCTGCCTGCCGTGATGCCGAGGTATGTGCCGCCTGTGCCCCCGGCCTGACCGCCTGCAAAGCACTCTGGAAACTGGGGGACGAGAACACCCGCCCGGACTGGAAGCTGTTTGCCTTCCTGCTCAACCACTTCGGCCCCCGCTTTGCCCTTTGGGCGGCCGGGCTGCTGAAACGGAAATAAAGCTCTGCACCCATTGTAGGGGGCGGCGTCCCCGATGCCCATGAACCTCTGCCGTAAATGCCGGTTTCGGCTCCATGCCCCGTAGGGTGGGGTCACTCGACCCCGCCGCCTTTCCGCGCCTTGACCCTATCAAAACACCTAGGAGAACACCTGATTGCGTACACAAAAAACAATTTTGAACCTGGTCTATGCGCTGGGGTCCAGCCTGCTGCTGATGTTGCTGGGCTTTGCCACGCGGCGGCTGCTGGTATTTAACTTTGGCAACGATATCACCGCCGCATCCCAGGTGGTGGATAAGCTGTTCAACTTTTTCTCCATTGCGGAATTCGGTGTTGGCAGCGTCATCAGCTACCGCTTGTATGAACAGATCGCCGCCAGGGATACCGAGAAGATCAGCAAATATATGTCCATGTATAAATGGGCATACCGCGCCGTGGGTGTGGTTATCTGCGTGCTGGCGGGCATCGGGGCACTGGCCCTGCCGTGGATCATGCCCGGCGTGGCCAGCATCCAGACGGCCTATACCGTTTACCTGCTCAACACCATCTCCACGCTGTCGGGCTATTTCCTTGTCACCCGGCGGCTGATGTACACCTGCACCCAGCAGGGGTACCTGTGTACCCGCATCGACTTCTGCTTTAATGTTGCCAACTATCTGGCCCGCATTGCCATTGCGCTGTGGCTGCCAAACTATATTTTGTATTTCGGCGTCAGCATCCTGTTCAACACCGGTGCCAACCTGGTGGTGGCAGCGCGGTATAAAAAGGACTTCCCCGAACTGCACGAGGTCAAGGTTACTTTGCGGGATTTCAAGGATCTTGGCATCTTCCATGACCTCAAGTATTACCTGGTTCACCGCCTGTCCAACACCATTTACGGCTCGTCCGATACCATCGTCCCCAGCCGTATGGCGGGCAGCGCTATGACGGCTAACCTTGGCAACTATACCACCGTGTCGGACAGCGCCACCAACATCGGCAATAAAATCATGGACAGCTTTGCCGCAGCCATCGGCAATATCGTGTACGATAAATCCGCCACGGCCAACGCCCATGATAAACAGGTGTTCTGGGGGCTGGATCTGTTCAGCTATTTTTTCGGCAGCTTTGTGGCAACGGCATATCTCTGCCTGTTCCAGCCGTTTATCAGCCTGTGGATGGGCAGTGACCGCCTGCTGCCGCTGGGCTTTGTTATTGTGTTCAGCCTGAACGAATATGTGGGCTGGAACCATCGGATGCTCGGCTCCTACCGCGCTGTGCTGGGCCACTTTGAGCAGGACCAGTGGTTCATGGTCGCCTCTGCCGCCACAAACCTGATTCTAAGCTTTGCACTCTTCCCGGCGTTTGGCATTACCGGCATTGTGGCGGCTACCGTTGTGGCCCACTGCATCATGTGGGTGGGGCGCGGCATTGTGGTTTGCCGCCAGTATATGCGCGGCAGCGGCTGGCGCTACCTGCGGGTGCAGGCGGTGCATCTTGTCACCCTTGTGGTACTTATGGCAGGCAGCTACCGCGTGTGCGCCCTGCTGCCCGGCGGTATTCTGGGGCTGCTGGGGCGGGCTGTTGTGGTCTGCATCCTGCCCAACCTGCTGAACCTTGCGTTTTATATCTGGACCAGCGATGCCGCCTATCTGCGCACCCAGGCTGGCCGCCTTTGGCAAAAAATTACCCATCGTTAAGGGGGAAACACAACATGGCAACCATTGGCATGCTGTATATCTGCACCGGCAAATACACCGTGTTCTGGCCGGAATTTTATGAAACTTTCAGCCGGAACTTTTTACCCGGCTGCAAAAAAGAATACTTTATCTTTACCGATGCACCGTCCATCGCCCACGAGGATGACCCCGCTGTGCACCGCATTGCCCAGCCCGCCTATGACTGGCCGCTGAGCACCATGAAGCGCTTTGCGATTTTCCTAACCCAGGAAAAGACGTTGGAACAGCTGGACTATCTCTTCTTTTTCAACGCCAACCTGACCTGCCGGGAGGTCATTACCCCGGAAGAATTTTTGCCCCGTCCGCAGCAGGGGGAACAGTTGCTGCTGGTCCAGCAGCCGGGGTTCTGGAACAAAAAGCCGATGTTTTACAGCTATGACCGCAACCCCAGATGTACGGCCTATATCCCGTACAACTGCGGGCGGGACTATGTTTCCGGCGGGCTGAACGGCGGTACCTCCGCGGCATTCCTGGCCATGTGCAAAGAGCTGGACCGCCGCACAGAGCAGGATATCCGCAACGGCGTGGTGCCCCTGTGGCATGACGAAAGCCAGCTGAACCGCTATGCCGCCGAACACCCCGGCAGCTACCGCCTGTTGCCCCCTGCTTACTGGTACCCGGAAGGCTGGCAGATGCCCTTTGAGCAAAAAATCATTGTGCGCAATAAATCCCGCTACTTTGATGTGGCGGCGGTCAAACACCATTCTCAGCACACCCGCAGCTGGCTGCAATGCAAATGGGAAGCCTTTTGCGAAAACTACCTGCCGTATTTGCTGTGCGCAAGGGACAAACTGCTGCAAAAACACCTGTAACCTAATGAGCAATTAGAAATTGCAGAACTCCCGTAGGGGCGCACATTGTGCGCCCGTCGCTTTGCCTTACATGAAATCAAACAATAGAGGAGGGGCGGCCTATGCCGCAAAAAAATGCACAGGACCGCCTGTGGAAAATTTTAACCCCGGTGCTGCTGGTTCTGGCGGTTCTCGCCATGGCCAAAACACTGTTTGTGGGGCTGGAAATTGATGAAGAATATGCGTTCTCCCTGGGCTTCCGCCTGGTAAAGGGGGACCGGCTGTTTTATACCATGTGGGAGCCGCACCAGCTTTCGGCCTTACCGGCAGCGCTGGTGCTGGCTCTGTATACCGCCATTGCAGGCACAACCACCGGGGCGCTGCTGTTTGTGCGCGCTGTGGTGCTGGTCTGCAAAGCGGCCATGAGTGCGGTATTTTACCGCGATTTCAAGCAGACCATTGGCCGCCATGGAGCGCTGCTGAGCGCGGTGGTGCTGTTTGTCTACACCCCCAAGTGGTTCCTGGGGCCGGATTATATCAGCCAGCAGTTCCACTTCACCGTGGCGGCATTTTTGTGCTTTTACCATTATTACACCCATGGTTTCCGCCGCCCATGGCTGGTAGTGCTGGGGGCGGTGTGCGCCTGCTTCAGCTTTCTGGCGTTCCCGCAAAGCGCACTGGCGGCGGCGGTGATTTTTATCGGCATGGTGCTGCTGGGCCGCCGCGGCAAGGAGCCGACGATCTGTAAGATCCCCCGCGGCGCGGTGCTGTTTGTGCTGGGCTGTATGGCCTGCGCGGCAGCGTTTCTGGCGTATGTGCTGCCCGGCATGGGGCTTACCGCGTTTTTGCAGCGCGTCAGCCTGATCCTGAACGACCCGCAGTATGATTTTACCACGAGCCAGCGGCTGGCCCTGTTGGCAAGCCAGGCACTGAACACCGCCAAATTCCTGGTAAAGCCGCTGGCCGCCAGCGTGGTGCTCTGTCTGCTGTGGTGGGCCAAAACCCGCCAAAAACGGGATTGGATCGGCCTTGCCCTGAACCTTTGGGCCATTCTGGCGGCTCTGCTCTGCGTGGTGCGCGCTGTGGCGGACTCCAGCTCCGATGAGCGCTACTTTATGCCGGCGCTGGTGCTGGCGGCGGCCTGGGCGTTCCGCAAGGGGCGCGGCACGGCGTGGGAGCCGCTGTTCTGGCTGGGCTTTCTGCCGGGCATGGCGGCGTATGCGTTCATTCTGCGCTCTACGCTGCTGGGCTTTTCGGCTACCTTTATGTATCTGACCTGGCCCGCGCTCTGCGGCTGCTTTGCCATGTTGGCGTGCAGGCAGGAGAATCCGGAGCAGGGAAAACTGCCCCAGGGCCAGTGTGTGCTGGCGGCGCTGCTGGTATTTTTGCTGGTGTGCCGGTTCTGGTGCGTTCTGGTAACGGGTTGGAAGCCTGCCAATGTGGCAACAGCCAACCTGAAGCAGATCACCGCAGGCCCCGCCGCAGGGACCTGGGCGGACGAAAAAGCCGCCGATATGCAGATGGCCCTGTACGAAGCGCTGGAACCCTTTGCGGGCAAGCAGGCGCTGCAGGCTATTGGCGAGCAGCACGGCCTTGGCTTTATGATGGCGGGAGGAACCTTGACCATTGGTCAGGCGTCCGTCATCTCCGGTACCGACAGCGACCCGCGGTTCATCCAGTATTATGAGGAACTGCCCGAGAAGCGTCCCGATGTGATTCTGTATGATGAAGCCGAAGTGCGCGATATGGCCGCGTTCCATGCCTGGATCGAAGAAAACTTTACCATCACCGCCCGCTACCCCGTCACCCACGGCACCGCCCACCTGCAAGTGCTGGTAGTCGATTGAGTTTTCCACAAGCACAGGAAAAAATGTGGAAAGTTTGCGGGCATTTGCAAGGGAAACGACCCCACTATTATTTTTGAGCCGCGCGCCGCGCGGCGGTCCACCAACATTATTCTTTATTCTCTATTCATTATTCATTCAAATCGCATGATTCGCCTGGCAATCATGCGATTTCGTTTGACCCCCCGCCCCAAATATAGTATTCTATAATCAATCAAAATATCTTGTTCAGGAGGCTTGCCCTATGCCGGAACGCTTTCTTGTTTTTATCCCTGCCTATAACTGTGAAAAACAGGTGCCCCGTGTGCTGAACCAGCTGCTGGACCGTCAGGTGGCCGCTATGGTCACCGAGTGCATCGTGGTCAATAACCGTTCCACCGACGGCACCGAAGCCGCCGTGCAAAGCTGGATGCAGGCTCACCCGCAGGCCCCGGTCCGCCTGCTGCGCAACGACCAGAACTATGGCCTGGGCGGCAGCCATAAAGTGGCATTCCAGTACGCCGTTCAGCATAACTTCGACTACCTGATTGTGCTGCATGGCGACGACCAGGGCGATATCCGCGATGTGCTGCCCCTGGTACACAGCGGCCGCCACCGTAAGTATGATTGCTGCCTTGGCTCTCGTTTTATGCCGGAAAGCCGCATCAAGGGCTACAGCACTCTGCGCGTGGTGGGCAACTATGGCTTTAACTGGCTGTTCAGCCTGGTGGCCGGGCACAAGATCACCGACCTGGGCAGCGGCCTGAACCTGTACGCAGTGCCACCGCTGGCAAACGGTTATTATAAAAAATTTCCGGATACGTTGTATTTTAATGACTGCATGATCCTGGCCCTCTGCCACCTCAAGCAGAAAATCCTTTTCTTCCCCATCAGCTGGCGGGAGGAAGACCAGGTATCCAACAACAAACTGACCAGCTTTGGCGTCAGCCTGCTCAAACTGTGCGGGCGCTACCTGAAAAACAAAAACGAGTTTGTGACCCGCGAATGGCGGGAAAAACCAATCGAAGAATATACAAGCACCATCATTGCTTCCAATCTGTAAAGGGGGATGTTGATTATGAAGGTTCTGGTAACGGGTGCTGCCGGGTTTATCGGCGGCCAGCTTATGCATGCATTGTGGAAAAACGGCCATACCGCCGTTGGTGTGGATAACTACAGCTATGGCAGCGCCGATAACCTGCATTTTGACGACCATGATTTTTCCGCCGATGTCATCAAGATGGATATCCGCGATAAAGAGGGCATGAAAGCCCTGTTTGAGCAGGAAAAGTTTGATATCGTCTATAACATTGCGGGCATTGCCCCCCTGCCGGACTGCCAGAGCGACCCGGTGGAGGCCGTCAGCGTCAACACGCTGGGCCTTGTCAACGTGCTGGAAAACGCCCGCCGCACCGGTGTTAAGCATGTCATTCAGGCATCCACCAACGCGATGTACGAGAATGAGACCGAGTTCCCGACCGTGGAATCCAAGTTCAACCCGCCCACGCTGATCTATCCCAACACCAAATACTGCGGCGAGCGGTTCTGCCAGAGCTTTGCCGACACCTACGGTATGAACATCACCTGCCTGCGCTTTGCCAACGTTTACGGCCCGCACATTGACTGCCTGCGCAAGCAGCCGCCGTTTGTGGGCTATATGATCCGCGAGCTGTACTATGACCGCGTGCCGGAGTTCCACTCTGACGGCAACCAGCGCCGCGATTATATCTATGTGGATGACCTTATCGACCTGGCCATGCGCGTGTGGGATCAGCCGGGCTTTGATGCCGTCAACGTTTCCAGCAACAAGAACTACTCCGTCCGCGAACTGTACGCCATGGCCTGCGAGCTGATGGGCAAGCAGATCGAAGCCAAATACTGCCCGTCCAGCCATTACTGGGCCAAGTACCCGGAGCTGTACGGCGGCGCTTACGGCATCAAGCCGGAAATTCTGGACCACGAGGTCAACAAGTATTCCCTGTGCGATAACACCCACGCCAAAGAGTGCTACGGTTGGGAACCGAAGATCGACATCCGTGAGGGCCTGCGCCGCGTGATCGAGAACGAGTGCGCCATGCTGGCTGCCCGCGATGCGAAAGGGGAATAACATGGCAAAGCTGCACCTTGTAATGCCGATGGCCGGGCGCGGCAGCCGCTTTTTTGAAAACGGCTTTGTGATGCCCAAGCCCCTGATCGAGATCAACGACCGCCCGTTTTTCTATTGGGCAACCCAGAGCATTGCCAAATTTGTGGACTGTGCCGATATCACCTTTGTGGTGCTGGAGGAGCATATCCGCGACCATGCCATTGACCGGGAAATCAAAACCTATTACCCCGATGCCAAAATCGTGGCCCTGCCCGAAGTGACGGAGGGCGCCGCCATCACCGCCCTGCGCGGGGCGGAAAGCCTGCCGGACGATGAGCCGCTGCTCTTTAATGACTGCGACCCCCTGTTCCTCTGCAAGCCGTTCAATGAGTTTTGCAAGGCGGGCGATTTTGCCAACGGCCCGGATGGCGCACTGCTGACCTTTGCCAGCGACTCCCCGGCCTACAGCTACCTGCAATATGGGGCCGACGGCAGGGTGTGCCACACGGTGGAAAAGCAGGTCGTCAGCCATGATGCCATCTGCGGGGCGTATTACTTCAAAAATAAGCAGCTCTATGCTTCCGCCTGTGCAGAGTACCTGCACCACTGCGATTATAAAGAATTTTTTGTTTCCGGCATTTACAACGTGCTGGCCGCCCGCGGGGCGGACCTGCGCGGATTTGCAACTGATCTGCACCTGCCCTTTGGCACCCCGGCGGAGTATGCCCAGGCGGAACAGGAAGCCAACAAGGCCGCGTTTGAAATGCTGATGTAAGATCCCCCCAATAAACTAATTGATTCAGGTGACCGCCGATGCAACCTTTCGGAACCATTTTATTATTGCTGCTTTCCTCCGCGGCACTGGTGCTGCTGGGGCATGTGTTCCGCCTGCTCCGGTGGGAACAGTTTATCCGCATTTATGAATACCCCCAGCGCCGCAGCCTGCTGCGCGCCATGGCCGGGGGCTATGCCGTCAACTTTCTGCTGCCATTCCATGTGGGCGATTTTCTGCGCGCCGCTCTGGCTGGCCGCAAAATGAAAACTGGAACAGGCTTTGCTTTTGCCACTGTCATCATGGATCGCTTTCTGGATGTGTGGGTGGTGGCGCTGCTGTTCGGCGGGTTCCGGTTGGCCGGGCTGGGCGGCGCTGCGGTTTTGGGCGCAGCGCGGTATTATCTGGTTTTTGCGCTGCTGCTGGCCGCCGCCCTGGTGCTGGTGGTGCTGCTGCGGGACCTGCTCAAGCGGTGTTGCCTGGCCGTGTGCAGCATTTTCAATGATACCATCAAGCTGGACGGCCTTGTGTTCTGCTGGAGTCTCATCAATACCTTCAAGGATCTGCGCCGCGTCAACCTGTGGCGGCTGCTGCTCAATACGGTTCTCATGTGGGGGGCCTACCTTGCTTCTTACGCGGTGCTGGGGCAGGCAATCATTGCCTGCGGCGGCGCTGGCGGCAGCTTTGGCTTGGTGGAAGTGTTCAACATGCTGTTCGGCGTCAAGAGCGTGGATGTGACCAGCCTTGGCGTGGCGGGCTCCCTCGGTTTGAGCGATGCCGCCCGTGGGCTGGTGATCGCCTGGTTCCTGCTGCCGCTGGCGGTTATGTTTGCGGCACCTCTTTTGCCGGAACATCTGCGCGCCGCCCTGAACGGTGCAGCGGAGCCGATCGCCAACCGGGAAGCCGGGCAGGAAAACTACCTGAACCTGCTGCCCCAGGTGGACCCGCGGGACCGCGGCGCATTCCTCAACCAGTATTTCAGCCTGCAGAACAAAGCCTATGTGGCCAAGTTCATTGAGATCAACCAGAACATTACCATTTTGCAGGATTATTCCGCCGGTTCCAACGCAACTACCATGCTGTGTACCGATGGTGCCGCGACCTTTTACCGCAAATACGCCTTTGGCGCGGACGGTGCCAAACTGGCCGAACAGCTGGCTTGGCTGCGCCGCAATGCCGCCCGCCTGCCGCTGTGCGAAATTCTGCGCGAGGGCACCGGCGAAGGCTACTGCTGGTATGATATGACCTATTCCGGCAGCGCGGTGGGGCTGTTCCGCTATATCCATTCCAACCCGCCGGGAAAAAGCGCAGCCATCCTGCGCAGTGTGCTGCGGGCACTGGATGAACAGCTCTACCGCCCCACAGCCCGCCCGGCGGATCCCGAAAAAATAGAGGAATACCTGAACAAAAAGATGGATGCCAATCTGGAAAAGATCCGGGACGCCCGCATCCTGAAAGAACTGTGGAACTATGACCGCATCTGGATCAATGGCCGCAGCTACCGCAACCTGAAAGAGCTGGGCCGCCTGTTTGACCATAATGCGCTGCGTACCCTGTTCGCCGCAGACCCTGTGGCGGATATCCACGGCGATCTAACGGTGGAAAACATCATCTGCCGCACCGATGTGGAGAACCCCGATAAAGCGTGGTACATCATTGACCCAAACACCGGCAACCTGCACGACAGCCCCTACCTGGATTACGGCAAACTGCTGCAAAGCCTGCACGGCGGCTATGAGTTCATGATGATGACCCCGCGCTGCACTGTGCAGGAAAACCATATTGACTTCCAGATGA
>OLJA01001565.1_pt1 | contig 11366 bp, 10 predicted proteins | sample 1601401 | NCBI WGS metagenome assembly OLJA01 (sample SAMN01915217, study PRJEB22387) | human gut metagenome | isolation source: stool | host: Homo sapiens | place: USA | reverse complement strand
TTCTTTCTCATCAGATCCGCTCCTTTCGTCTTCGTAATATGTACGTTTTCTCTGATATAGTTTCACCTGTCATAAAAATCAATTTCACCAGGCAGCCACTATGTAAATTATACCTTATACGCAAAGGAAAAGGAATGCGAAATTTTCTCATATTTTTTTCAAAACAGCATAATTGTATGTAAATCCGTCATTATTTGTGATAGAATTACCTTGTTGTGTATTTTTTCGGATCTTCACAACTTTTAAATTTCCACATAAGGAAAGGTTATGACGAAATGAGTGCAATAGTAACATTAAAAAAAGGTGAAGGCCGCACCATAAAAGCAGGCGGAGCCTTTATTTACGACAACGAAATTGCTTCCATAATGGGAAGCTTCGAAAATGGGGACATTGTCATCATAAAAGACTTTGACGGATATCCGATGGGAAAGGGATTTATAAATACCAATTCCAGGATCACCATCAGAATGTTGACCCGCAACGAGGATCAGGAGATCGACGAAGAATTTTTCGCAAAACGTCTACAGGCCGCATGGGACTACCGCAAGAAAACTGTGGATACCAGCAGCTGTCGAATAGTCTTTGGCGAAGCTGATTTCCTGCCGGGAATAGTCATCGACAAATTCTCTGATGTACTGGTAGTTGAATCATTATCTCTTGGTATGGATCCTGTTAAAACTTTGTTAATAAATCGTTTAAAAACTATCCTTAAGAATGATGGTATAATTATCAAGGGTGTATATGAGCGAAGTGATGCAAAGGTACGTCTCAATGAGGGAATGGAAAGATATAAGGGCTTCATCGGTGATGAATTCGACACCAATGTAGAGATCGTCGAGAATGGAGTCCGTTACATGGTTGATGTGAAGGATGGTCAGAAGACCGGCTTCTTCCTTGACCAGAAATATAACAGGCTGGCCATACAGAGATTATGTAAGGGAGCAAAGGTTCTTGACTGTTTTACACATACAGGATCATTTGCATTAAATGCCGGGATCGCGGGAGCAGCAAGCGTACTGGGAGTAGACGCTTCACAGCTTGCAGTTGATCAGGCAATTAAAAATGCTGAACTGAATAACCTCAGTGATACAGTTTCATTTAAGTGTGCTGACGTATTTGATCTTCTCCCGGAGCTGGAGAAGCAAGGCGAGAAGTTTGACGTGGTCATTCTCGATCCGCCGGCATTCACCAAGTCAAGAAACTCTATTAAAAACGCCATAAAGGGATATCGTGAGATAAATCTTCGTGCAATGAAGCTTGTAAAGGAAGGTGGATTTCTTGCAACCTGTTCATGTTCACATTTTATGGATTACCAGCTTTTTACCCAGACCATCGGGCAGGCTGCCAGAAATGTGCATAAACGTCTCCGTCAGGTAGAATATCGCACCCAGGCACCAGATCATCCGATCTTATGGTCTGCTGATGAATCTTATTATCTGAAATTTTACATTTTTCAAGTCTGCAGCGACAGATAGGAAAAGACGGAATGATTGCTGGTTGTTTTGTGAACCATAATAGTGAATGTACAGAATCAGGGATAGGGAAATAATATAATAACAAAAGAGCGACAGAAACTTATTCCAGGAAGATAAGTTCACAAGAAAGAAGGTATTTTATTGAAAGAAAAATTTATGAGATTTATGCAGGGACGCAACGGAGTGGATCAGTTTGCAAGATTCACTATGGGAGTGGCACTGGCTGCTATTGTGCTCACCTTATTTACTGGGACCAGAAGTGGAATTGGCGCATTTTTGGATCTGTTTGGAATGGCTGCCATTGTTTATACTTATTTCAGGATTTTTTCCAAAAATATTTCCAAACGTTATCAGGAGAATCAGAAGTATCTTCAGATGACAGATAAGTTAAGAGCCCGTTTCCAGAAAGAGAAGCGAATGATGAGCCAGCGCAAGGACTATCATATTTACAGCTGTCCTGGCTGCGGTCAGAAAATCCGTATTCCCAGAGGCGGATTTAAGAAAGTGGAGATTGAATGTCCTAAGTGTCATACCAAATTTATAAAGAGGCGCTGATATGTTTGGATATATTGTAATGAACAAGCCGGAGATCAAGATGAAGGATTTTGACATGTACAGAACCTTTTACTGCGGACTCTGCAGGGAACTGCGTGAGAAATACGGGATATCCGGCCAGATTACATTAAGCTATGATATGACTTTTGTGATCATGCTTCTTTCCGGCCTTTATGAGCCAAAGACGTACAAGGGCACTACCAGATGCATTCTTCATCCTGTGAGAAAACAGCCAGTTCGAAAGAATGTGATGACAGAATACTGTGCAGACATGAATATACTTTTAACTTATTATAAATGTCTGGATGACTGGAACGATGACAGAAAATATGTGAAGCTTGGTTACGCCAGGCTTCTCGAGGGGAAAAATAACCGTCTGTTAAAACTTTATCCAGATAAGGCGAAGCGGATCGTCGAACTTCTGGATGAGCTTTCCGCTTTGGAGAAACAGGGAGAGACAGATATAGACAGAATGTCCGGGATTTTTGGGCATATTATGGAGGAGATTCTTGCTTACAGGCAGGATGAGTGGGAGAAAAGCCTTCGAAGAATTGGCTTTTATCTTGGCAAATTCATCTATCTTCTGGATGCATATGATGATGTGGAAGAAGATGTGAAAAATAAAGATTACAATCCTTTCGCAGAAAAATATACAATGGAAGGGTTTGAAGGGGAAGTACGCCAGATCCTTATGATGATGATGGCAGAAACCTGCAGAGAATTCGAGAAGCTTCCTATTATTAAATATGGGGATATTCTTCGGAACATTTTATATTCCGGTGTGTGGTGCCGCTTCGAGGAAGTGAGCAGGAAACGCAGGGAAGAACGGGAGAAAGAACATGTTGGATCCATATAGCGTACTGGGAGTTTCCAGAAATGCAACAGATGAAGAAATAAAGAAGGCATACAGAAAGTTAAGCCGGAAGTACCATCCGGATGCGAATATTAACAATCCGAACAAGGATCAGGCAGAAGAGAAGTTTAAGGAAGTACAGCAGGCATATGAGCAGATCATGAGAGAACGCGAGTATGGAAGCAGTGGTGGATCTTCCGGCGGATACGGTGGTTATGGATATGGAGGATTTGGCGGCTTTGGAGGACAGCAGCGCCAGAGCACTTATGAAGATGAGGAAAGTGTGCGCAGACGTGCAGCAGCTAATTTTGTTCAGAGCGGACATTATCAGGAGGCTATGAATGTGTTGAATTCCCTTTCCCAGAAGAATGGAGAGTGGTATTATATTTCCTCCATGGCGAACATGGGAATGGGGAATAATGTAAAAGCGCTGGAGCATATTCGTGAAGCTGTGCGCCAGGAGCCGAATAATCAGCAGTACCGTATGCTCCTGAACCGGATGGAGGGCGGCGGAAGCTGGTATGAGACACAGCAAGGACCGTTTGGAGGAATGCCAGTGGCAGGGGATGATATGTGCCTGAAGCTTTGTCTGGCGAATGCGCTTTGCGGAATGTGCTGTCCGGGAAGCGGAGTGCTGTGCTGTTGATAAAGTAGAAGTTTATGATACTGTACCGTGGAGAAGGATGCCATTGTACAGTATTCTTTTTTGAGGTGTTTTGATGTTACCAGAGAACAGTAACCTTTGAATGACAGATTTTGTTAAAAATCAATTGACAAGAAAACTCGCACGTATTAAACTGTTAAAGCGTGAAATAGATATAGATACCGCAGACGTGAAGCATCTGACGTTCGTATGGGATAATACAGCTTTTGGGGGCTGCATGACCATTTGTGGGGATTGTGCATCTGGCGTGCGGTAGTATAGGAGGAATCAGATAATGAGTATTCGTATTGGTATCCTGGGATATGGTAACCTGGGACGTGGCGTAGAATGTGCGATCAAACACAATCCTGATATGGAACTGGTGGGAGTTTTTACCCGTCGTGCTCCTGAAAGTGTTAAAATTCTGACAGAGACAGCGAAGGTATATTCTGTAGATGATGCTGAGAAGATGAAAGACCAGATTGATGTTATGATTCTTTGCGGCGGAAGTGCTACTGATCTGCCGGAGCAGACACCTAAGTATGCCCAGTGGTTCAATGTGGTAGACAGCTTTGATACCCATAAGAGAATCCCAGAACATTTTGCAAATGTGGACAAAGCAGCTTCTGAGAGCGGTCATGTTGGAATTATTTCTGTAGGCTGGGATCCGGGAATGTTTTCTCTGAACCGCATGTATGCAAATGCAATCCTGACAAACGGCAAGGATTACACATTCTGGGGAAAAGGCGTAAGTCAGGGACATTCTGATGCAATCCGCCGTATCAAAGGAGTAAAGGATGGCAAACAGTACACCATCCCAGTTGAGTCTGCTCTGGAAGCAGTAAGAAGCGGAAAGAATCCGGAGCTTACTACAAGAGAGAAACATACCAGAGAGTGTTTCGTAGTAGCTGAAGAAGGCGCTGATCTTGCAAGGATTGAGAATGAGATCAAGACTATGCCGAACTACTTTGATGAATACGATACCACAGTACATTTTATTTCCGAAGAGGAACTGAAACGTGACCACAGCGGAATTCCGCACGGTGGATTTGTAATCCGCACAGGCAAGACTGGCTGGAACGATGAGAATAGCCATGTGATCGAATATAGCCTGAAACTGGATTCCAATCCGGAATTTACTTCTTCTGTAATCATTGCATATGCAAGAGCTGCATACCGCATGAACCAGGAAGGACAGAATGGCTGCAAGACGGTATTTGATGTAGCACCTGCTTACTTAAGCGCTCTGAGCGGAGAAGAATTAAGAAAACATCTGTTATAATTACTTTATAACAGAAATATTACAGAATTTATAAAAGGACAGTTCTTTCACATTGTGTGGGGCTGTTCTTTTTTTATGGAAAATACCTTTGAAAACATTGCTTTTAAAGAGAAAATAATACGAAAATATTGTGAAAACTTTACAGAGTTTTACTTTCGGGTTGACGATAGATGGAAACTGTAATATAATGAGCTACATAAAGCTGTAACAACTTTGTAAAAACTTGAAGATGATAATAACAGGGGTTGTGTTTGCTGGACAGCAGTATTACCTGTGGACAGCAACAGATTAATTAAAAAGGAAGGTAAGTATGCAAAACAAATGTAAAAAATTCAGACTTTGGAGTATCCTGCTGCTGGTAATGCTTATGGCAGCCGGTTTTACATGCCATAGTACATCAAGAGATGTACAGGCTGCCACGAAGAATGGATTCCGTACAGTAAAAGGGAAAACATACTACTATAAAAACGGCAAGAAAGTCAAAGGATGGCTTACCCTGAACGGTAAGAAATATTATTTTAATAAATCTACCGGTGTTCAGGTGAAAGGCTGGGTGAAAGATAAAAAGGGCAGAAAGCGTTATTTCACAAGCAAAGCAGGTGTTATGGTAACTGGATGGCTTTCCAATTCCAAGGGACAGCGCCGTTACTTTGCACCGTCAACCGGATACATGAAGACAAAGTGGCTGAAGCTTGGCGGAAAGACCTATTACCTTTACGCGAAATCAGGCGTTGCAGCTACCGGTTTTGTAAAGGACAGCAAAGGAAATATCCGCTATTTTTCCAAAACGGGAATTATGGCCACAGGCTGGCTGACTAGCTCATCAGGAGTGAAGCGGTATTTTGACACTACATCGAAAACTGCTACCAATGGAATCATGGCAGTTGGATTTAAGACAATTAATAATGTTACCTATTATTTCTACAGCGGCTCCGGAGCTATGGCGACGGGCTGGGTGGAGAATACAGACAAGGGTACAAAGTACTATTTTGATCCTACTACAGGCGCGATGTACACAGGCACACAGACTATTGATGGTGTTACATATACATTTTCCAGTACTGGTGTATGTCAGGGAGAGAAGAAGGATGATCCTTCTCCGAATGGAAATACAGGAAATAAGACCATCAAGAATTATCTTGCAGGAGCACTTTTACCTGTTGGAAAAGCACTTTACGTATGGGGCGGCGGATGGAATGATTCCACAAGAAAGGGTCTCAGCGATACCATGACCAGCTGGTATAATAAATGGTCAGCGAATCCATCCAGTTATGATTACAATAATTACCGTGATCTTTCTACTTCCAATCGTGCGAAAGGATTTGACTGTTCAGGCTTTGTAGGCTGGTCTGCTTATCAGGTAATGCAGACACAGTCCGGTGTAGGATATGGATACACAGTGGTTTCAGGTGAAATTGGAAGCTATTACAAGGGGAAAGGCTGGGGATCAATCGTAAATCAGTCTTATCTGTCACAGAATGGATGGGAGCTGAAGCCTGGCGATATCGGATACAATGATGGTCATACATGGATCGTTCTTGGACAGTGCAGTGATAAGAGTGTTGTTATCATTCATTCCACTCCGCAGGCAGGTGTCCAGATTTCCGGAACTACCACACCTACGGGAAGCTATTCCAGTGAGGCTGCAGCCCTTGCGAAGAAGTATATGTCCTTGTATTCCGGATACAGCATCTTCAACTATCATCCATCCGTTGGAAACTATATCCGAAATGGAAACTATCTGAGATGGAATGGAGATACACTTTCCGATCCGGATGGTTATTATAATATGACAGCAGACCAGATTTTGTACGATCTGTTTGGAAAATAATGGTTAAGTAATATACAAGAGAGAATCAGTGAAAATACTGGTTCTCTTTTTATGTAACAGCGGAAATCTTTGAATTCCCCCTCTGTTGCACAAACACGCTCTGTGTTCTCTTATTTAGACAAATGTATTACGAAATGTTACAAAGTTTTAAAATTTATTGCGATTTAGGGTTGAAATCTTTGCGAGAGTGTGCTAATATGTAGCAAGATTGAATGAAATGTTGCAAACATATTACAAATTGAGCTTTTTAGATTATCAAAAAGATTAACGAGGGTGATGAAACATGAAGAAAAGAATTGTATGTCTGACACTGGCAATTTTAATGTGCGGCTCACAGGTTGTAAGCGTAATGGCTGACCGTGAGAGCGATTTAAGAGAAGAGCAGGCCTGGACAAGCCAGCAGCTGGATGCTACATACGCACGCATGAGTGCCCTGTGGGATCAGAAGCAGCAGCTTGAGAGCCAGATCGAATCTTTGAATTCTGATCTTGTAAATGTAATGGTTTCCATTCAGACTCTTGAGAGTGATATCGCTTCCAAGGAAGCAGAAATTGAGAAAACACAGGGTGACCTGACCAAGGCTCAGAATGCCAAGGATAAACAGTACGGCGCCATGAAGAAACGTATTCAGTATCTTTATGAAAAAGGTGGAAACAATGCATGGTTCCAGATGATGTTAAATGCAGATAACCTTGCAGACCTTCTTACCAGAGCTGAGTATACACAGCAGATGTATGAGCAGGACAGAGAGAGCCTTCAGAAATATGCTAGAACGATTGAGGAGGTTCAGAAGTTAGAAGATCAGTATGAGCAGGAGAAAGCTGATTTTGAGACCATGAAGGAAGAATATGAGGCTCAGCAGTCTAACCTTCAGTATCAGTTGGATGTAACCCGTGCGAACAGTGCTGATTGCGAGAATGAGATCGCATACGCACAGCAGCAGGCTACTGAGTATGCGAACCTTCTGGAACAGCAGCAGGCAGAAATTGAGCAGCTTGAGGCAGAACGTATTGCAGCAGAAGAAGAGGCAAGACGTCAGGCAGAGGCAGAGGCCGCAGCGGCTGCAGCAGCACAGGAAGCAGCTCAGAACGGAGATAATTCCTCAGAAGAGGTTCAGTATGATGAAGATGGAAATGTTGTAAGTGGTTCTTCTGATGGATCTTCTGATTATGAATATGATGAGTATGGTAATGTAATTGATACTGACAATACAGTTGATTACAATTCCGATGCAAACAGCTCCGACAGTTCCTCAGATAGTTCTTCTGACAGTTCATCAGCCAGCAGTTCTTCAGGTTCCGGCTCTTCTGTTGTATCCTATGCAACACAGTTTGTTGGAAACCCATATGTATGGGGAGGAACAAGCCTTACCAGTGGTGCTGACTGCTCCGGCTTCGTGCAGAGTGTATATGCAAACTTTGGCGTAAGTCTTCCAAGAACATCTTATGAGCAGCAGAATGCAGGATACGAAGTGTCCTATGCAGATGCACAGCCAGGCGACTTGATCTGCTATGGCGGACATGTTGCAATCTATATGGGAAATGGACAGATCGTACATGCATCCAATGCCAGAGATGGTATCAAGGTCAGCGATAATGCTGCATACAGAACGATTACTTCTGTAAGACGTCTTGTGTAATCTGAATAAATGAATTTGTGAGCCCTTTCCGGAAATGAAAATCCGGAAGGGGCTTTTTACTGAAAATAATGTGGAAAAGCAAAGAAAAAAGAAGTATAGTAAGAATAAAAGTATTGTCTGAAAATCGTAACATAAATATTTCGTATAGCCAGATGAGAGGTGGAGAAAAATGCTTAGCCATTATCAGATGAAGGAAATTCCATATTTAAGAATATTAGGAAGAACGAATGGCAGTCTGGAACCGGTAACACTATTTTGGACTGCTTCCGGAATTGAACTGAACGTAAAAGCAACAGAAATATGGGTGAAAATCCGCTCCGATTATGATGTTTTTGAGCCATGGGTGGATGTGATCGTAGACGGCGTATTGTCCCAACGGCTTATGGTAAATAAGGGAGAACAGGAAATCTGTCTTTTCCGTAATATGGAAAGGGATAAGGTAAGAAATGTAAAGCTTCTTCGTGATACCCCTGCGTTTCCCACAGATGAAAAAACATTGCTTCAGCTTCTGGAGGTTGAAACTGACGGTGAGTTTTTACCTCTTGAAACACCAAAGCTCAGATTGGAGGTAATAGGGGACAGCATTACCTCTGGTGAGGGCGGCAGCGGTGCAGGAGAAGAAATGACATGGAATTCCTTTTGCTTCAATGCCGTGGATAATTATGCATATATGGCAGCAAAAGAACTGGGCGCGGTGTACAATTGCATCAGTCAGAGCGGCTGGGGCGTTTTCTGTTCCTGGGAAGGCAATGAGCAGCAGGCAATCCCGCTATATTATGAGCAGGTGTGCGGTCTTTTAAATGGAGAAAGAAACAAACAACTGGGTGCTATGGAAAAATGGGATTTCCAGAAGTTTCAGCCTGATGTGATCGTGGTGAATCTGGGGACAAACGACAGCAGCGGCACGAAGAATATGGACAGGGTTGGAAAGGCTGTGGAAGACTTTTTGAGAAAACTGCGCGTATGTAATCCGGAAAGCTATATTCTGTGGTGTTATGGAATGCTTGGAGATGAGATTTTACCAACGCTTGAGAAAGCGGTGGGGAATTATAAAAGAAAAACAGGGGATGAACGCGTAGAATTTGTGAAGCTTCCGGATACACTGGAAGGAGAATTTGGATCAAGGCAGCACCCAGGGCACAGATCTCATGAAAGAACAGCGAAAATCCTGGTGGAGAAGATTCAGGAAAAAATGACGCTGCTGGTCACGCCGTGACTAGCAACATCTGGTTGATAAAAAAATAACAAAAATCTTTTCAAAGGGTTGACAAAGACAGTGACCGGTGGTACTATGGTGTCAGTATAATTCCATAGTGAACATATTAAGTGCTGACAGCTATAAGCTGGCAGAAAGAGGGAATCAGGTGAGAAACCTGAGCGATCCGGTCACTGTAACGGAGGAGCGAATCTCACAGTCCATTGTACTAGGTATGAGAAGGAGAGATAAGCCATGATCCCGGAGCCAGGAAACCTGCTTGTTATGGCGAGGTTAAACTTCCGTGTAAAGTGTAACAACCATTTCAGGGACTCCGCACCCCTGGGACGTTGTCTACTTTTTTACGAGAGTAGGCATTTTTTTATGGAATGCGCCTGTTCATATGAATTATACATGATTAAATGGCAGGCGATACTACTCCGGATACATTCGTTCCCTCCGCGCACTCATGAACGGATTATATTTCTACCCCGGGGTGGCATCGCTACCTCTTTTTTTATAGGAAAAAATTATGTGTGGTTATGTCAGGAGAGGAGAAAAGAGCCATGGAGAAACCATACTGGGAAGGCAAAGAATACTCTTACTTCAGCCACAAAAACTGTGAGTATTTTCCGTGCCATAAAGGAGCAGATCCGGAGAACTTCAATTGTCTATTCTGCTATTGTCCTTTATATGCACTGGGAGATAAATGTGGTGGTAATTTCCGCTTTACGGAAAGCGGGATCAAAGACTGCACCGAATGCAAGCTTCCTCACAGAAGAGAAAATTTCGGATATGTTACAGGTAAATATAGCGAGCTTGCGGAAATTGTACGGAAGCAGCGGGAAAAATAAAAAACAGGCCAGTTCAGATACAGGAAAATGTATATTCCTGTGTTTGAACTGGCCTGTTTTGTTTGGAGTGGACAATATCTGTTATCTGTCGGAAAAGATACAGAAGATCATTCTCTGGTTTGGAGAAAAACCTTGAGTCTGGGAATCTGGTTGTTGAGGATCAGCTGTTCCGGAAACATGGCCTGATGAACAAACTCAGTAGCACAGGTAAAATCTCCGATATGCTCCGGGCCATGGCTGTCACTGGAAAGAAGCAGCGGCAGATCATATTTGCGGCAGCATCGAAGGATCTCGAAACAGTTTTCTCTTGTGTCGCCACGATAGCCATAAGGTGCAAGAGAAGCTTCGTTGATCTCAAAGATCGTGCCGGTTTCCCTGGCAGCCCTTGCAAGCGCATCATAATTAACCGGGTAATGAGTGTTATCACTATGTCCGAGGATCTTTACACAGGGGTTTTTCATTACATTGATAAAAGCTTCTGTGTTTTCGGCTCTGGTACCGCAGCGGTAATTCCAGGCATGCATGCTGGCAATGGCGTAATCAAGTTTACATAATAATTCCTGATCTAAATCTACCGTTCCGCTGCGGTCAAGGATATTCAGTTCAATTCCGTAGAGTAATTCTACACCGAAATGTTTTTTGGGAGAATAGGTAAGGCTGCGGAAATAGGAGGAAGTTCCGGCTGCCAGAGTGCCGGGACCGTGATCAGTGATCCCGAGAAGCCGGAGACCTTTCTCGGCAGCTGCGCGTGCCATGTTTGTGATGGTACATTCCGTGCCGTGACCGCTGGCGATGGAATGGGTATGCATATCAGAAAGATACATAAAAATACACCTCTTTTGCTGTTTGGGAACATGTGGCGGAGCGGAATACAAATGTCCGCTGTACATATTTTTTGTGAAAAATAAAGGAATTCCCATATAAATTCAAGTATGAAAGAGCAGAAAAACAAAGTCAATAGAGAAAAACATAAAAACACGAAAAACAAATAAAACCAACGGGGCTTGCCCTGCAAAAACCACAAAAACAGCAAGAAACA
>OLJA01001553.1_pt1 | contig 11428 bp, 13 predicted proteins | sample 1601401 | NCBI WGS metagenome assembly OLJA01 (sample SAMN01915217, study PRJEB22387) | human gut metagenome | isolation source: stool | host: Homo sapiens | place: USA | reverse complement strand
CAGGCCGAAAAGGATATGGGACTTTCAATCCATGTGCAGAGAGAAGAAATCTTCACATCAATGCACAGAATATAAGGGAGGTACAAATAAATGATTAATCCCTTTGAAGTAATAGAAACTATAAAAATGGTTGACGAGGAAAACCTTGATATAAGAACTATAACAATGGGTATTTCTCTAAAAAGCTGTGCCGGTCCTGACGTTGATACAGTTTGCGAAAAAGTGTATGAAAAAATCACAACTTACGCAAAAGACCTTGTAAAAACCGGTGAGGACATTGAGGCTCAATTCGGTATTCCGATTATCAACAAGAGAATTTCGGTAACTCCGATAGCTACTTTGGTGGATGCATTGGAAGAACCGACTGTTGAAAAATGTGTTAAAATCGCAAAAACTCTTGACAAAATAAGTCCTGTCGTATATTATAATATCAGTAATAATTACTATTACTGATAGGGGGGATATTATGGCAGCACTTAAATACAGCCGTCAGAGAGAATCGATCAAGGAATTTCTGAGATCCAGAACAGATCATCCAACGGCAGATACAGTATACGAGAATCTTCGACAGATCTATCCCAACATCAGTCTCGGAACTGTCTACCGTAATCTTTCTCTTCTCAGTGACATCGGCGAGATCCGGAAGCTGACCAATTTCGGAAGCGCGGACCGCTATGATGGACGCGTCGCACCGCACTCACATTTCATGTGTACGAAGTGCAACCGGGTGATCGATATGCAGTCAGACAGTCTCAATGGAATTCTGGAGCAGGCAGCCGCAGAATTTGTCCATGGCAAGGTTTTTGACGTAGATGCAAGCTTCTATGGAATCTGCAAGGAATGCCTTAAAAAAGAAGAAAAACAGTCTTGACAAAATAAAGATCACATGTTACTATAAAGCAGTAATAATTACTATTATTAATTCGAACTCAAGAAAGCGATTCACCGTATAGGGAATCCGTTTTCAAGATAAACTACAAAAAAGAAAAGGAGAATATGACCATGAAAAAATTTGTTTGTACTGTATGTGGATATGTTTACGAAGGCGAGCAGGCACCGGATGTCTGTCCAGTATGTAAAGCACCAGCTTCCAAGTTTTCCAAACAGGAAGGCGAGCTCACATGGGCAGCTGAGCATGTTGTAGGCGTAGCTAAGGGTGTCAGCGAAGACATTCTTGCAGACTTAAGAGCAAACTTCGAGGGTGAGTGCTCTGAGGTTGGTATGTATCTTGCAATGGCAAGAGTTGCTCACAGAGAAGGATATCCGGAAATCGGACTTTACTGGGAAAAAGCTGCTTACGAAGAAGCAGAACATGCAGCTAAATTTGCTGAAATGCTCGGCGAAGATCTGGAGCCAAACATGAAGGCTACAACAAAGGACAACCTCAAGTGGCGTGTTGACTGCGAATTCGGTGCAACAGCCGGAAAAGTAGATCTTGCAAAATGCGCTAAGAAAAACAATCTGGATGCAATCCACGATACAGTGCATGAAATGGCAAGAGACGAAGCAAGACACGGAAAAGCACTCAAAGGATTACTGGATAGATACTTTGGTTAAGCTACAAGCCGAGCAAGGATAAAATAAAAAACAGCCGGAGGGCATTTATGCACTTCCAGCTGTTTTTTATTTTAGACTTATTGGGCGCCAGCCCTTCATGAATAGAATGCGACAGCATTCTATGAATGGCTCGGCGTTTATTTTTGCTGATTTATACGGCACCAGCCGTCCATGAAATAGAATGCACAGCATTCTATGAATGGCCCGGCCATCTATTGGGCAACAGCCTTTCTTCCTAATTCATGCGGCGTTACATACTTTCTTTACACAACTCCATATATTTCTTCCTTGCCTGTTCAAAATACTTCCTGCTTACCATAATCTTATTTCCGCTATACAGAATAATCCCCTTGCGCTGAAAACTGTCTATATAGTGGAAATTGACTGCATAACTCTGATGTATACGGATAAAATAATCGGGCATCTGCGCCAGACATTCATCCATTTTCATCCGGAACTTATGCGGAATTCCATCCTGATAGATCAGCACATTATGTTTCCTGCTCTCTACGTGAGATACCTCCCGTACATTCACAGCAAGCATTTTTCTTTTGGATCGGAAAGAAATCATGTGGCTGTCTTCTATCATCCGCCGGTTCACACATTCCACCACAGAGCTCTGCGATACAGGCTTTGTCAATACATGTGACTTATCCATCACATAAACAGTCTGCAGATCCGGATTCATCTTCCACATCTGCTCGATCAGCTGCAGCTCCTGCGCATTGTGGTTCAACTCTGTTACCAGAATATCCGGACGTTCCTTCTCCTGTTCTGAAATTCTTGCGTAATAATCACTGAAATTCTGACTTTCTGAGATTTCCTGTACCTCTCCCCTCTCATCAATGATTATCTCTTTTATAAATAGAGTATCCTCTGCTGCCTTGCTGTCATAAATGCACACTCTATACATATAAATCCCCTCACTAATTCATTTGTATTGGATTATCCCTTGGTGATCCCTCACTTTTCTGAGTATAGCATATTATAATTGCTTTTTCACTCCTTTTGCCCCAGTTTACTCATTTTTGGCAAATTTAACTATTATCCCGTCAAGATCAGCACTCTGTAGTTTTCATATGACATTACTTTCCAAGTACAACGGAAATTTTAATTTCTTTTTCTATACTGCTCAGATCAAAATCCCCTCCATCTGCAGCACTGACATAAAGATCATAAAGTGTACCATCAGACAATGTATCCACTGCTGTGCCATTCTCGTCCCTGATTGACCATAGTTCATCAGAAACTTCTGCCATTGTGCCATCTGCCCTGTAAGCATAAAGCTTCAGATCTGCACTGCTTCCGGAGATATTATTCATACGGATCGCAACAGTTGTATTCGGATGTACATTTTCCACTGTTACAGTATAATGCCATCCCACAACATTACCCTCACCGCCATCTGCGGTAAAGCGTTCCTGTGTCAGCACATTCCGCGTTGCTTTATCAAGATCTACTTTCCGATAAGGCATTTCCGGGAGATATACAAACCGATCCTGCAGGCGCAGAAGCTCCAGATAACCGGTCGGGCAGTAAAGTGCATTACCGCTATTCCCTGCATACATACCGATAGCCATATTGTTATAGCCATATTTATCCGACACATCCATAGTAAATACTGTCTCACCTGTCTCAAAATCCAGAATAATGTACTGCCACATACCACTCTCCAGATCCTGTACATAGCCATAAATATATCCTGTTGCAGTAGAAAGCTTCATCATCGATGTATCACTCAGATCATTTCTGCACCAGATGCTTTTCATTTCATACCCATTATCCGTTCTGACTGTATCTACACGCTCTACACCCGGTGCAATCATGACATTTCCCCTGGTAAGCCAGTTCGTATCATAAATATTTGCGTAGCTCTGAATAGAAGAATCACTGTCAGGATCTGCCAGACCGGCATTGCCTGCCCCAAACCAGTTACAGACAATCGTACTGACACTGCCCTCTCCATTGTCATAAACGATTGCAGAATTTTCTACAGATACCTGATATCCTTCCGGCAGCTCATCCAATACCGGAAGGCTTGCAGTAACTTCTCCTGTCTTCATATCCAATGCCAGCAGTTTGACCGGATCTGCATTATCGGTAAACATCACAAGATCAGGTGTCAGGGATGGGGAACAGCCGCCGCCCCATGCAAGACCACCACCAGTAGTTTTATCATTCTTGCCGCTGACCTTTGCGCCAACACTCTCGTAAGGTGTACACCAGACAGCCTCAACTCCATCATTTGCACGGAGCAGATAGCAGTTCTGATTTGTCAGAATGACCGCTCCGTCTTTTGAAGCTGCAATACCATTTTCTGCGCCTTCTCCCGGTGTCAGTTCATAAACAAAAACAGCTTTTTCAAGATCTGTCTGCTCTCCTCGCAGAATCGCATCAATGGCAGAATGTGCAATGTATCCCATCACACCCTGCTGTCCTCTTTCCGGATAAATACGAAATCCACCCGTTGCGAACCAGAGATTTCCGTCATAATCAAAAACGACTGACAGAAGATTCTGCTCGAGTGTTTTCCCAAGTGCTGCCTCTGCTGCAGCTTTTATATCAATATCAAGAAGCTTTTTAAACTCCGGCAGAACATTGCCTTCCTCATCCGTTGCCTGCAGTATCAGCACATGGTTATTACTGGTAGGACAGACAATGCGATTCTCAGCATCCAGGAATGTATAAGAGCTCTGTATCACGTAATCGCTGCCATCGTGCTGCTTGGGCGAAAAGTATCCCAGTGTTTCCGTTTCCTCCGCATTCAGATCCCGGATAGCAATACCGCCGAGAAATGGAACAACAGCGTGCTCATAGCTGTCAAAATAAATAGCCGGTGAAGCATTTGCATTTGTTTTTTCATACGAAACATTAATCTCCGGATAAATACCAAGCGGCAGAATCTCATCTGTAGAATCGGTATTGTATCCATCATGATGAATATTGGCATCGCTTTTTGCCATATATGGATTTTCATCTATACGCTTTGCACTTAATGCCTTCACAGGAAGCGCTCTGCCTGTCACAGCCTCTGTATCCGTTGCAGTTTCCATATCCGTTGCAGTTTCCGTCTCCGTTGCAGTTTCCGTCTCCGTTGCAGTTTCCATATCCGTTGCAGTTTCCGTCTCCATTGCAGCTACGCCGCTCTGCTGCTTTGTACCACAGCCGGTCAGTGTCAGCGCTGTTGCTGCGCAAAGCATCGCAGGCAGCAAAAATTGCAGTATTTTTTTCTTTTTCATGAATATATCCTCCATTATTTTATAGTGTTTGCTCTGGATCAATATGTTATTTTCCGGATCCAGTTTCTTGCCCTTTCTGCAGTCAGTATAAAAACAGCAATTACTCCTTTCAAGCACTCTGTCACAAAATCCCGTTTTTTGTCACGAATTCTCGTTTGTGTCAATACTTTGTGCTATAATTCAGATAGAAGCCATACAAAAAGGGGCATATACTGTATGAGAATTGCAATTGTAGATGATCTTGCCGCAGAACGGCACTTTTTGAGAGAACAATTAGAACAAAAGCTATACCGCATGGGCATACAAGCTGATATTTTGGAATATACATGTGGTGAAGCCTTTCTGGAAGCAGAACACGAGCTGCCGTTCTCTGTCGCTTTTCTGGATATTTATATGATGGGTATGACAGGAATAGAAGCTGCCAGAGAACTGCGAAAAACCGACACTGACTGTCTTCTGATCTTTACAACGACCTCAACTGACCATGCACTGGAGGGTTTTCAGGTTCGTGCCATGCATTATCTGGTAAAACCTTTTACTGCTGAAGACATTGATACATTGACAGATGAGCTGCTCACACGTATTGGACACACAGACAAATATATGGAATTAAAAGCAGAAGGAAGCCTGCTGCATCTGCGCTATCAGGATATCATTTATGCCGAGCATTTTGCTCATATCATATATGTCCACACTACTGTCTCAAAGGTACTTGCCACGCGCCAGACCTTTAAGGCATTTACAGCACCACTGACAACAGATCCACGATTTTTTATATGCAGTCGGGGTGTGATCGTCAATATGGAACATGCCGCCGACTTTGAGGGGTCCTCATTTTGTATGAAAGATGGCAGCCATATATTTGTCAGTCAGGAGCTTTTAAAAAATGCACGGCAGGCATTTATGGAATACCTGCTGCAAAGGGGGGTATATCATGATTAATATGCTGCAACCAATTTTGGAGCTTTGTGTGGTGATCCCCGGCGTTATTCTCGCATATTTTCCCGTAAAATCCGGCCTGAAGCATCCAATACGACAGATTATGATATGGCTTTTACCGCTTCTTCTGCTTCTTTGCATTACAGGGGGAAGTGTGTGCTATATAAAGCGGATCTCTACCATACCGGCACTTGCCCTGATCCTGTCAGTCACAACTTTTCTCTATATAAAAACGCTCCGGATCTCTCTGTGGAAATCCGGAACGGTAGCATTGTCTATTTGTGCTGTATTTGCCTGTATTAACAGTCTTTCAAGAGCTGTCAATGCCGTACTTCTTATGGATCTGCAGCCTATACCGGCTGATCCATGGCTCTGCCTGCAAGCCTCCATATTCTATAATGCAATTTGCTGGCTGCTTACCGCTGTCTTTTATTATCCGGCAGTCCATGCGGTAAAAGAAATGGTCGACGATGAGAATTTTGCACAGACCTGGTATGTATTCTGGGTTTTGCCGCTTGTCTTCATTGCTCTGAATCTGTTTATGATCCCAAGATATTCAGGCACGCTTTATGTTGGACGAATTTTAAAAGGGTACTTCGTTCTCAGTCTTACGCTCCTGATTTTATTGCTCTGGTTCAGCGCGGCATTCCTGACCATGGCCACCATTCTGAACCGGAATGCAAGACTCCGGCAGGAAAACCAGCTTCTATCCATGCAGCAGCAGCGATATGAAAATTTAAAAGCTTCCATTGAAGAAATGCGACAGGCGCGGCATGATATGCGCCACCACCTGAACCAGATTTCCAGACTGGCAGAAGAAGAGAATCTTCCAAAACTCAAAGAATATCTTACCAGCACCATCTGCAAAATTCCCGATTTTGATATGCATTTGTGTGAAAATCAGGCTGCAGACAGTGTAGCAGGGTACTACTATGCACTTGCCAGACGGGAAAACATTCCATTTTCTCTGCAGCTTGATCTGCCTGCCAGACTCCCTGTTGACGAAGTAGATATGTGTCTGGTTCTTTCCAATCTTCTGGAAAATGCACTTGAAGCAAGCCTGCGGATAGTTGACAGACCCCGGCATATCCGGATAACTTCCTACCTGCATGCCGGAAATCTTTTGCTGATCCAGGTTGAAAATACATATGTGGGAGAAATTTTGGAAAAAAATGGAGTTTTTCAGTCCTCCAAGCGGAAAGGAGAGGGCATTGGTCTGCAGTCCGTCCGTCATATTGCGGAAAAATCCGGCGGTGCCAGTACGTTTAGCCATCAAAATGGTATTTTCTGTGCAAAGGTCATGCTTTGCGGCAAATCATCTGCATAAGCAATTCGCCGGATGTCATCTGTAACATCCGGCGAAGCTTCTCAGTTATTTCACATAATACACCCTGTTCTCTTTTCTGGCAGGTTCCGCCGGATATTCCCCATCTATATAACCAAGTGCGCAATGCCCGATACCTTCATACTCTCCTTCAATACCAAGAGATTTCAGAAGCTCTTTGCCCCACTCAGTCTCAAATTCTTCCTTTGCACGATGGATCCAACAACTTCCCAGTCCCAGTTCATGTGCTGCCAGCATCATGTTACCCATCACTAAGCTGCCATCATATACATGCGTCGGCCAGTCTTTTCTGCCAAGTACGATCAGCATGGCAGGCGCTCCGTAAAACGGATCAAATCCCTTATCCCAGCCACCGATCTCTGCATTCATTTCTGCGATCTTATCACGAAGCTCCTTCTTCGTTACCTGGATAATGATCGCTGCCTGCTGCCCTTTTCCGCTTGCTGCGTAAAGTCCTGCTTCGATGATCTGATCAAGCAGCTCCTGCCCAACAGCATCCGGTTTATATTTTCTGATACTTCTTCTTGTTTTCATTTTTGTAAGTACGTCACTCATATTCAAAAACTCCTTTCAGACTTTTCGCAGATCCTGTCCGCTGTATTTATTATAGAAACACAAAGGAAATATATCAATTTCGCAAATAAAGTACCAACTTGTCTGTTTTTTAACATTATGTTATATTAGACATAACATCAATTGATCTACAAAAGAGGGGGATTCTATGTACAAGTATAAACCTGTCCGTTACATTTTTCGTCTGCTCAACTTAATTATTTATGCTGCTGTCATATCATTTTCTGTTATTGCCATTCGTGATGATCTCCGCATTACCGATTTCATGACAACTATATTTAAAGATAACCTGATGGATTCTAAACGCAGCCTTTATCTGGCAATCTTTTTGCTCGTGAATGTCTGTATTATTTTACTGTTCAAGGTATTGAGCAAAGAAAAAACAAAGGCGCTGTTTTACTACATATGTGACTTTATCATCCGGTTGACTTTTTCTGTTCCGCTTGCTTTTATTACGCTTTATTTCTTATTCTATCGTCTGATGCCCAATTTATTGTTTGATGCCATGACACAGATCATTATTTTCCTGATCCTGTTTGCGGTATATGATTATCTGATGCGCTGGCAGATCATGTTCCGCCTTGACGTCAGTTATTTCCGCGTCAAAGATAAATTATAAAACGTCGATTATCATTTACTGCATTTTTCTTGCCGCGCCAAGCAGCTCCACCAGTCCTTTTTCTTTGATAATGGCAATTCCCTGCCCCTCATCTCCAAGTATGATCAGATTATCTCCCGGCTTGATATCAAACAGCTTTCTGGCTTTTGCCGGGATCACGATTTGTCCTTTCTCCCCGACTTTTACCATGCCAAAGATATGTTTTCCTTTTGGTGGTACACCAAGCCCCATATGCGACAATGGTAAACATTAGCAGCAGCCAGACCGGGGCTTTTTCGCATTTTGAGTACAACCGGTCTTTTTCCAGCTTACGGATCACTACCAGAATAACAGAAAACAACCAAAGCATCTGCAAGTACCATAAAGGTCCGACACCGCTGACCGCCATAATGATATAGCGTATCACTCCGGGGATTTCCTGCATCGTATCCGTAAAAACACCACTGAGCATCATATTATAGTAGCCCAGTATCCACTGAAAGACAAATAATCCTATTGTGGAAGGAACAAGCAGTTTCTGCGTTCTCTTTTTCAGAAATGCTTTATCTAAGCAGACTTCCAGGCAGAAACGGGCACACATACCGGATACCACAAATAACAGCAGCATAAACCATGGATATACCATATAGAGATAAACATCCTGATACTGCGATTTTACAAACGGTCCAATCACACCTGCCGTTTCAACTCCGTTAAACATATAGATCACATGATAGATCACAACCAAAGCCACTGTGATCCACCGGATATTATCAATGTACACTTTTCTCATAAAAATACCACCTTTGCTATTATTTTTAACATAATTGTAAAAAATCACAAAGGCGGTGTCCAGCAAGTCTGCTTTACAGATCTACGTTATTCCTGTTAAAAAAGGTGGCAGATGTCCTACTCTGCCTGCTATTCCGACTCTGGCTCCTGCAGTTCTTTCGCGCCGTCCAGATAAACCCACTTGATCGTATAGGTCTTTCCTGTACATGCACCGATATTATTCACGTAATCATCTAATAGCTTCTGTGCCCTCTGCTGTGCGCTTGCCAGCAGAACAGTATCTTTTTCGGCCTCTTTGCGCATGTTATCCTGTGCTTCCTGAAAAGCCGCCGTCTGATGCTCGGCTTCTACTTTGGCAGAATCCTTAGCCACAATAAAAGAATCTTCCGTCAGCGTCGACTCATCCACCTTGCATCCCAGTATTTTGGCAGGTGGAAGCGTAATGGTTACCGTGTCATCCTTCACTTCCATATTGACCAGCGAGGCATCAATTCCAACCGTAACAACACCGGCGTATTCTATCCAGAACTTTCTGTCCTTTTTCCAAAGCCAGATACCGGAGGCATCTTCCTCATTATATTTTGCCACATTATGATAGTAACAATCCATCGTAGCCAGTTCACAGATGGATTTCATCTGGGAAGACTGCGGTATGATTTCTTTTTTTTCATCCTCATTCTTGCCACATGCAACAAGAGAAAGGCTCATGAGCACAAGCAAAACAGTACTTATCACTTTTTTCATTCTGCATTCCTCCTATTCGATCTGCAGCTGATATTCTTCATCAAGCTGCTCCATAAAAGGCTGAATGATCGCTTCCATCGTATTTTTCGCATTCTGCTTTGCAAGCTCATAGATTGCTTTTTCTTCAGCACTTTCCCTTGTCACGTCCTCAATGCATTTCTTATATGCCTGTTCAGACACGTTCTCCGTATTTGCCTTTTTATTTTCAAATATGTAATCAAGCGATCCGATATCCACATTGACGTCCGTAATTTTGATCTCCGGAATTTTCACTGTGATCACCTTCCGGTCATGGTCTACCTGCATATTCAGATTTTCAAAATCAAAGCCCGCCTTTACCTTCGCTTCATAAGAAACGTAATAATCGATCTGCGTCGGATCTACTTCATTCTCTACCTCCGCAATTCCATTATAAATTGCCTCAAAAGTAGACATATCGCTGACATCAACCATCTTTTCCAGCGCTGTCAGACTGATGATCTCCGGTTCTTCTTTTTTTGCATTACGCGAAACCACAATAGCGACTGCTGCCAGAATTACCACAATCAGCACCGCGAATACAACCATTTTCCCCTTTTTTCTTCGTTTGTGCTCTTTTTTCATGCCTGTCTATCCTCTCTTTTTACACAGAGTTCGTTTATGCTTCGTTCGTAACTTCTACCTGACAGGATTTCATTGTCTGAAGTGCTGCAGCATGTGCCTCTTTTGTTACCCCTGCACAACAGCCTGCATCCACTTTGACAGTTGCTTCCGGGTAATACGCCTTCAGGATAAGGGCATTTGATACCACGCAGATATCTGTACAGACACCGATCAGTTCTATCTGCAGATCACTTCCATCCGCTTCCTGCGCGGCGATCACCTCTCTCCAGCCTGTATAGCCAAAAGATGGTTTATCCACCACTGTATAATCCTTCTCTGCGAAAAGTCCATCCGTTAATGCACTGCAGATCTGCCATCCGTCTGTCCCCTTGATACAATGCGGAACCGGCAGATGCTTTCCTTCATTTGTCTGCATATAATCTTCTCCATGGGTATCTCTGGTAAAGATCACTTCTGCATCTTCTTTATGATATGCGTCTATCTTGGCTCTGACACCGGGAAGGATCTTCTGCGCGTCCTCCGAGCCAAGTGCTCCTGTTACAAAATCATTTTGCATGTCTACAACGATCAATATTCTTCTCATGGCGTTCTCCTTTTCTATCTGCAGTATCTGATCCGGCAGCTGCCGTTCTCGTCAAATTCTTCTATTTCATATAGCAGCGGTCCATCCTCCCAAAAGACCCCAATTGTGGTGTATTATCCTTCGTTTTTTGTTGAGAATATTCTTCTGATTCCTGTAAATTTCATGTGGGCTCCTTTTAGTTCAAGATCCGGAAATTGCAATAAAACGGCTATTTTCGTACACGGAAACATATCCCGTTCTCTGTTTATAGCTCTAAACTATGCTCATTTAGAAGGAAGTCGTATATACTCATCGTGAGGATTCCATCATTATCATGTAATGGTTTTACAACATCCTTTACAATAATAATCTTCTTAAATGAGTCATTCACATTTATAAGAGAAGCTTTTTCCTGTGCTCTCTTCTTGTCATCCGGCAGACTGAAAGCAGACTGGATGTAATATCTCTTGCTACCC
>OLJA01001551.1_pt1 | contig 11445 bp, 10 predicted proteins | sample 1601401 | NCBI WGS metagenome assembly OLJA01 (sample SAMN01915217, study PRJEB22387) | human gut metagenome | isolation source: stool | host: Homo sapiens | place: USA | reverse complement strand
AAGGAAAACGGAACGGAGGGCCCGACGGAAGATCCCTTTGGCTATTATAGTAGTTGTGATTACACGATAATGCGGCAGGACGATACAGTGATCAGTTTTCAGGAGCAGTCCTCAACCTATACAGGGGGTGCACATGGTAACAATATAGTGGCGGGTGTTACCTTTGATGCCAAAACAGGGCAGAGGATCCAGCTTGCCGATCTGATGGAAAATGAAGAAGACGGAAAAGCTGAGGTTGATCAGATCCTGCTTGAGAAAGCGCAGGAGATGCAGGAAAAATCCATGCAGGAAGACGGATATGGTATCTTCTTTGAAGAATATGAAACATATATTCCGGATGTGCTGACAGAGGATTCCTGGTATCTGACAGAGGATGGCATGACGATCGTATCGAATGAATATCTGCTTGCGCCCTATGCAGCAGGTGCAACCTATTTTGATCTGCCTTATGAGACCTGTGACTTTATAAAGGAAGTGTATCGGAAATGAGCGAAAATATCTATGCAGTCAGGACGAATCAGCTGAGAAGCAGGATGCAGCAGGAAGATCTGCGTGCATATCTGATCCCGATGAATGATTTTCACGGTTCGGAATATATTGGCGAATATTTTAAAACGATCGCGTGGTTTAGCGGATTTACAGGATCTGCTGCCACGCTTCTTGTGACTGAATCGGAAAGCTTTTTATGGACAGACGGCAGATACTTTCTGCAGGCAGAGGAGCAGCTTGCGGGAACGGGTATCCGTTTAATGAAAATGGGAGAAGCTGATGTTCCGACGGGAACTGCATATATTGCCGGCTATTTACAAGAATGTAAGCAGGCAGGAAAAACGCTGCGGATCGGCTTTGATGGCAGGATCGTCAGTGCTGCTTATGTGGAAACGCTGCAGCAGGAAATTGAAAAATCGTGTGGCCAGAAGGCGCAGATAGAAGACGGAAAGGATCTGGCAGGTGAGATCTGGGGCGCAGAAAGACCTGCACTTTCCAAAGAGCCGATCTGGGAGCTTCCGCTTTCCTATGCTGGGGCAGGCAGAGACATCAAACTGAAGGCTGCACAGATCAAGATGCAGGAGCAGGGCGTTGATTACCTGATCCTGACTTCGCTGGATGAGATTGCCTGGATCATGAACCTGCGCGGGAATGATATTGCCTATAATCCGGTCTTTCTTTCTTATCTGGTGCTTTCGGGGACAAGAGCAACCTTATATGTCCGTAACAAAGAATCTCTACCGGTATTTGAGGAAGCAGTCGATGTCAGGGCATATGAGGACTTTTATCAGGATCTTAAATCGTTTCCGGCGGGAAGCAGGATCTGGCTGGATGCAGATACGGTAAATTACAAAATTGTAAGTCTTCTGGACGGCAAGTATAAGATTATGACCGCCAAGAGCCCGATCGCATTGGAAAAGGCAGTGAAAAATCATACGGAAATAGAAAATGAAAGACTGGCGCATATCCGGGACGGCGTTGCGGTGACACGTTTTATCCGCTGGCTGAAGACAGAGGTCAGAACCGGGAAGGAAGAAGCTACAGAGCTTTCCGCGGCAGAAAAGCTGGAAGGCTACAGGAAGCAGATGCCTCATTATCTGGGACAGAGCTTTGCGCCGATCATAGCCTATGGCAGTCACGGTGCTATCGTACATTATGAGCCGACACAGGAAACGGATATCCCGCTTGGGAATGAAAGTTTTCTTCTGGCAGATACGGGCGGGCATTATCTGGAGGGAACGACAGATATTACAAGGACAATTGTCATGGGACCGGTCACAAAATTGCAAAAGCAGCATTATACCGCGGTACTTATGGGTAACTTACGTCTGATGGATGCAAAATTCCGCTACGGACTGAGCGGAGCACATCTGGATTATCTGGCGAGAGAGCCCTTATACAGAATGGGGCTGGATTTCAAGCATGGAACGGGGCATGGTGTCGGTTATCTGCTGAATGTGCATGAAGGTCCGAATGCGATCCGAAGCCGCGTGGCGGAGGATGGCGTATTCAAGCAGGGAATGATCACCTCCGATGAACCGGGGCTTTATATAGAAGGTGCGTATGGGATCCGTCTGGAAAACCTGATCCTGTGCGTGCATGCGGAAAAGACGGAATATGGACAGTTTATGCAGTTTGAGCCGCTTACGTTTGTACCTTTTGATCCGGAGGCGGTCGACCTGGAAATGTTGACCGGGCGGGATAAAGAGTTGTTTGAAGGTTACCAGAAACAGGTATATGAAACACTGGCACCTTATTTAACAGAAGAAGAAAAGCAGTGGCTTTTACGGGAAACAAGGAATTTGTGATACAAAAGGAGGAAAATGCATGAAAACAGGCAATATCTTGGTCATAGACGATGATGCGGAGATCCGTGAGATCGTACAGGTACTTCTTTCGAGTGAAGGATACACGGTAGAAACCGTGGCAGACGGAATGCAGGCATTGACAATGCTGACGGAAAAGACATTTTTACCGGATGTGATCATTCTGGATATCATGATGCCCGATATGGACGGATACAGTGTCTGCAAACAGATCCGTGAGATCTCGCAGGTTCCGGTTCTGTTTCTGACAGCGAAGAACAGAGAGACCGATCTGGTGGAGGGCTTTCTGGCAGGCGGCGACGATTATATGCAGAAGCCGTTTTCTTACACAGAGCTGATCGCCAGAGTGGGCGGTCTGATGCGCAGATACAGACAATATGGCGGGCAGTCCGATCCGCAGAAGGAAAAGCAGGTCTTTATCAGCGATCTCGTCATCGACAAGGATCAGGTTTCCGTGACGAAAAACGGTAAAAACGTGGAGCTCACAAATACAGAATATGGTATTTTACTGCTGCTTTCCGAAAACAAGGGTAAGGTATTCTCCCTGCAGGAGATTTATGAAGCAGTCTGGAAGGATACTTTTCTACCTTCTGCAAGCAACACAGTCATGGTGCATATCAGAAATCTGCGGGAAAAACTCAAGCAGGAAGAAGGACAGGGCGAGCTGATCAAGAATAAGTGGGGAAGAGGCTACTATATTGAGTAAGGAAAAGAAGCAAAAAGAAATCTATACCTCTGTATTTAAGACAAAGCTCTGGAAAAAGCTGTCTCTCTGCTGTATGGGGGCAGCAACGGGTTCTGTTTTGCTGCTTGCGCTGCTTTTCTTTGGCAGCAGGAGCATTATTTATCGTCATATGGAAAACAGGAATGTACAGCAGACGCAGAAGGATCAGGTCATGGCGGAGCTGCAGGCTTTTGTTTCCCAACGGGGACTTTCCACGATCAACAAAAAGGAGATCCTGCAGTGGGAAAAGAAAAAGGGCGTGACAATTTCCTTTTTGGGCACAAAAGATACGATCCGTGAGCTTGAAACACTGCAGGCAAAATATAACAATTCCGTCATTTCGATTTACCAAAGACCGCAGGAGATACAGCCGTACGAGGTGCGTTTCAAGGATGCGGTTGTCTTGTGCGAACCGGTTCTCGACAGAATGACAGAACGGTATACGACGGCCGCACTTGTTATTTCTGTGCTGATCTCGACGTTATTTTTTATCTTTCTGCTGATGCTGTGTATGAAAAAAAGATTATCTTATGTGGTAGATCTGCGGGATGATCTGCGCCTGCTTGAAGCGGGAGATCTGGATCACGAGGTCACAGTAAGCGGAAATGATGAACTGTCGCAGATCGGAGAGGGCATCAATAATCTGCGGCGGAATGTACTGCATAAGATCCAGACAGAGAGAGATGCCATTACGGCAAACCATGAGCTGATCACGGCGATGTCGCATGACCTGCGGACACCTCTGACAAAGCAGATCGGTTATCTGGAGATTTTGTACCGGCGCAAATTTACACAGGAAGAGGAACTGTTTGATTATATCCAGAAGGCGAGAAGCAATGCATTTATCATGAAGGATACAACAGACAAGCTGTTCCGGTATTTCCTTGCATTTGGCGGGCAGCAGCAGGAAGCGCAGCAGTCCGAGGTAGATGGCAAAGCTTTGCTGAATTCCGTCTTGAAGGAACAGATCGCCTATATCAACAGCCAGGGCTTTGTTGTTTCTTTTTCACCGATTACAGAAGCTTTCCGCATGCTGATCAATCCGGAGGAATTTGCCAGAATTTTTGACAATATATTCCATAATCTGCGCAAATACGGAGATAATACGGTTCCTGTCAATATCAGCTATACACTGCAGCCGGGAGAACTGCTTTTAATGGTGCAGAACGGTATCAGACAGGATACCTCCAAGGTGGAAAGCACGAAGATCGGGCTGAAAATTGTGGAAAAGATCATGAAATCCATGGGTGGAAGTGTAGAAGTCATGAATGATGGACAGTATTTTATCATTCAGCTGGTTTTTAAAATTGATTATGCATAATGTCTATTAGTACAAGGAGAACGGTATGAAAGAATATATGATGGCACTCGATCAGGGTACGACAAGCTCCAGATGTATTCTGTTTGATAAAATGGGGAATATCCGTGCAAAAGCACAGAAGGAATTTGCACAGATCTATCCGCAGGAGGGCTGGGTAGAGCACAATCCGAAGGATATCTGGTCTTCCCAGTATTCGGTCATGACGGAAGCACTGACAATGCTGGGTGAGGATGAGTGTATTGCCGGTATCGGGATCACGAATCAGCGTGAGACAACGATCGTCTGGAATAAGCAGACAGGCGAGCCCGTCTACAATGCCATTGTCTGGCAGTGCAGAAGAACGGCAAAGGAGATCGACCGCCTAAAGGAAGAAGAGCCGGCGCTTTCTGCCTATATCACGGAAAAGACAGGGCTTCTGCCGGATCCGTATTTTTCCGCTTCCAAGATTGCATGGATCCTAGATCATGTTGAAAATGCAAGACAGGAAGCAGACGCCGGAAATCTACTGTTCGGAACGGTTGATACATGGCTGATCTGGAATCTGACCAGAGGAAAAGTACATGTGACAGATTATACAAATGCATCCAGGACGATGCTGTTTGATATTCATGCGCTGTGCTGGGATCAGAAAATACTGGATTATTTCCGGATCCCCGCTTCCATGCTTCCTCAGGTAAAGCCGAGCAGCCATGTTTATGGTTATGCAAATCTGGGTTCTTTGGGAGAAAGTATTCCGATCGCCGGTGCAGCGGGCGACCAGCAGGCAGCGCTGTTCGGGCAATGCTGTTTTACACAGGGCGAGGTAAAAAATACATACGGAACGGGCTGTTTTATGCTGATGCATACAGGTGACAGGGCTGTAAAATCGCGGGCAGGGCTTTTGACAACGATCGCCGCATCCGCGGACGGAACAGCAGAATATGCACTCGAAGGCAGTGTTTTTGTGGCAGGTGCTGCGATCCAGTGGCTCAGGGACGGAATGCATCTGATCGAGCAGGCGCCGCAGACACAGAAGATCTGCGAATCGGTAGAAGATACCGCAGGCACGATGATCGTTCCTGCTTTCACGGGAATGGGAGCGCCTTATTGGAATCCATATGCCAGAGGTATGGTAACGGGGCTGACGAGAGGCTGTCAGAAAGAGCACTTTATACGTGCTATTATGGAATCAATCGCATTCCAGACGATGGATGTGCTTACTGCCATGCGTGCGGATGCGGAGCTTTCTCTGCTGAAGCTGAAGGTGGACGGCGGTGCAAGTGCCAATGATTTTCTGATGCAGTTTCAGGCAGATCTGCTTGGTGTGGATGTGCAGCGTCCGCGTTGTATTGAGACGACCGCACTTGGTGCGGCTTATCTGGCAGGTCTGGCAGTCGGTTACTGGAAGGATACGGAGGAGATCAAAGAAAACTGGCAGCTTGACCGGGTGTTTACCGCTTCCATGCCACAGGAAAAGAGACAGGAGCTTGTCAGAAGCTGGAAGCGTGCGGTAGATTGTGCGCTCTATTATGCGAAATGGGAGGAAGAACATGATTGATCCTTCAAAAATATCACTGAACTTTATCAAAAAACTGGAATATACAGGTGGTTATCAGGGAATGCGCTATATGCTGCGGAAAGAAAGCAGGGACGAAGACACGGTACTGACCGCGTATGCATGGCCGGAGCCGTTCTGCTTTTCCAAAACAGCGCCGGAGAAAAAAATACAAAAAGACTTCCCCCTTACCCCGGAGGGCAAGGAGGAAGCGGTAGTCTGGTTAAATGAAACATATCAGTCGCAGTTTGCATAATTGCCGACGTTTCTGCCTGCATCTGTTCCGATCAGGTTCAGTGCCTTCTGCGTCAGGTGAAGACCATCTCCTTGCAGATAAGCAGCAGAAAGTGTTGCGGCTTTCGCAGAACCCATCATAAAGGAACTGCTGCTTTTACAAAGACGTGTCTGTGCATTTCGTATTCTTGTATAACCCTTGGCTATTTTAGCATCATTATAATATTTCGGAAGTCCGATGATGAAGCACTGCTCCATGTCGGTCTTCTTTTTTATTTTCTGATACATGGATTTCAGATTGGAGGTATGTGCTTTTGCGGACATACCGGCAAATGCATCGTTTTCCCCCTGCATCCATATCAAATACGTATGCCTGACAGTCAGCCCCTTTTTCTGTGCGAGCTTTTTTGCCGCATTGACTCTGGTGACCACGGACTTATATCGGAAATCCGCCCAGGAAACAGAGCCGGTTCCGACTGCGGAAGCGGGAACGGCGATCACGGGCGTCTTTGTCTTCTGATAATAGGCATTGACAAAGGCTGTCACCATAGAACCCCTGGCATAATCATAGTTTTGGAGATTTTCATCATCCTGTCCTCTGCCAAAAGGTTCTTTCAGATCAGAAAATTTGTTTTTTGCAGTTACATAATTGTATGCATAGCCTGCATGATCCTTGAGCTTTGGTGCCAGGGCTGTATTTCCGACACCTGTCATATTGCTCTGCCCTGCAAAGACGATAATGTCAACCTTATCCTTTACAGTTACAGTGCAGGTTACTCTTTTCTTACCTGATTTTGCAGTGATCACAGCTTTTCCGCCGCTTTTTGCCTTCATGCGCCCGGTTTTCTGATTGACACGGACGACAGACGGAGCGGAAGAGGTATAGGTATAACCGCTGCCTGCAGAAAAAGTGGCTGTTTCCCCTTTCAGCAAAGTCATGCTTTTCCCTGCGGCGCTGACAGATAAAGAAGGACAGATCAGCAGGACCAGCCCCAGAAAAAGAAAGAAAATACCATATTTACGTTTCATAAAGTCCCCCAATTATAACACGTTATTTATGCAGTTTTAATTTCCAGATACCCAACAAGATTCTTCTGATCGAAGCTGTCTAAAATACCCATGGTCGGATCGTAATAGGTACCGTCATAGCAGAGCAGATAATGGCTGTAGCGTCCCATCTTTTCCATTAAGATCGCACATTTCGGAAGTGTGACCTCTGCCCCCTGTGTATAGTAGATCACATTTTCATGCTGCAGCCCGAGATAATCGAGCGTGTCGACCATTTTGCCCATGCTTGCCTGCCAGTCTCTGCAGTGCATGATCTCACATGCTTCATCAAGTGTAACCCCTGCCAGCATGGCGATACAGGTCTGTCCGCATAAACCGTCGTTTGGCTGTGTGATCAGCTTTACGGAATCGATCTTTCGGATCGGCTGTGCAGCGGAATAAGGAGAATCGCCGCGGTAATGCGGGCTGCGGTTTAAGATTTCAAAGACAACCGGGAATTCTTCGTCCATATGTCCCTCTGCCTGCTGCTCTGTCACCGGAATGGTGTAATAGCCCTTGCCGAGCGGTGTCAGATTACATTCCCAGGAAAGCCCCATGGCATTGACGGAGATCATAAGGACACCCTGGCTGTCGCAGACCTCCCATACATTAAACGGTATATTTATTTTCAGTTCTCCGTTTTCGGATAAAATTTGACCACTAAAGTGGAATTTCATGTTCTAAACCTCCTGTTTTTGTGAGTGTATATAGCAATATGATAGCATACGCCGCTTTGCCGGAAAAGAGATAAAGTGGGATTTTCTTGTACTTTTTGACAAGCAATCATAGAATGTATATAATTTGAAGAGTTGACTGATTGCAAATATTATGTGATATCGTGCAGAAGATAGAGGTATGACAAAAAAGAAAACAGAGGATACAAAATGAAAACAAAAGTACTGGTACTGGATATTGACGGAACACTGACAAATTCCAAGAAGGAGATCACGCCGGAAACAAAGCGCGGCATTATCCATATTATGGAGCGCGGACATAAAGTGATCCTTGCATCGGGCAGACCGACACCGGGCATGCGCCGCTATGCGGATGAGCTGGAGCTGGCTGCTTACGGCGGTTATCTGCTTTCCTTTAACGGAGGCAGGATCATCAACTGTAAGAGTGGTGAGATCGTATACCAGCGCACGCTTCCGCCGCATGTCATTTCCGGGCTTTACCAATATGCCTGCAAACATGATATGGGTATCATTACCTATATGGGGGATGATATTCTGGTCGGCAGAAGAATGGATGAATATATTGAGCTGGAATCACGGATCAACGCGATGCCATGCAAGGCTGTCAAAAATTTTGCAGCTTACGGCGAATATAACCTGAATAAATGCCTGATGACTGCAGAACCGGAGGCGGCTGCACGCCATGTGGAAAAGCTGAATGAGCTGTATGGCGACATTTTGAGCATTTACCGTTCAGAGCCTTTCTTTATCGAAGTAATGCCTAAGAACGTAGATAAAGCCACCTCACTTGACCGCATGCTCGAGACAGTGGGACTGACAAGAGAAGATGCGATCTGCTGCGGAGATGGCTTCAATGATATTTCGATGATAAAATACGCAGGTGTCGGTGTTGCCATGGCAAATGCACAGGAAGAAGTCAAGAAATCAGCCGATTTTATTACAGATTCCAATGACGAGGATGGCATTGTCAAGGTTATTGACACGTTTGTGCTGAATCAGGAGAATGCGTAATTTTTAAAAACCGATACATTGGCACAGATACTAAAATACCCGACAGGATCCAGAGGATCGGTTCACAGATGCAGACGGCGAGGTAGCCCATGCGTGGCACGAGTACAAATACGATGATGGCTTTGCCGGATAATTCAATGATGCTGGCGATCACGGGAATGATCTTCTGTCCGAGTCCCTGCAGAGTAGAGCGGAAAAAGCAGAGAATACAGAGGAATGCGTAAAACGGTACGTTGATCCGCAGGTATTTTACAGCAGTTCCGATGACGAAGGTATCGGAATCCGTGATCATGCGGACAAGCGCTGCACCACTAAAATATAATAAGAAAAATGCAACAAGCGACCAGACGAATCCGAGGATGGTCGCTGATTTTATGCCTGCACGGACTCTTTCCGGTTTTCCGGCGCCTGTATTCTGGCTGGTAAAGGTAACCAGAGAAGCAGCCAGCGTGGAAATCGGCAGAATGGAGAAGGAGAAGATCTTACGGGCAGCAGTATGTGCGGCAATGATCTCCGTACCAAGGGAGTTGATACCACTCTGCAGGATAATGGATCCGATATCGACGATCGAATACATGAGAGCCATTCCGGCGCCTGAGGTCAGAAGATCCGTAACAGTCTTTCCATTCCATTTGAAATGCTCCGGTCTGATATGCATATACGGAATTTTCCAGATGACATAGACAAGGCAGACGATCACGGAAATGAGCTGGGCGATGACGGTTGCAATGCTTGCACCGCGGATGCCAAGTCCAAGCCCCTTGATGCAGAACAGGTCAAGTCCCAGATTTAAGGTGGAGGAGATCGTAAGTGCGATCAGCGGAAAAACACTGTCTCCGAGGGCGCGCAGCATATTGCTGATCAGGTTATAAGCGGCAGTTACGATCAGGCCGAGGAAGATCACCTGGATATAAGCAATGGAATCTTCCATGATATCTGCCGGGGTATGTAAAACGGTCAGAAGCGGCCTGATAAAGATAAGCCCCAGAACGGTCATGGTAATTGTGATCAGAAACATCAAAACGATACTTTTTGCGATCGTTTCTTTGATCCTGTTTTCATCTTTGGCTCCAAATGCATTGGCAGTCAGAATGGAAAACCCGATACAAAATCCATTGATCATGCTGAACAGCAGAGAGACGATGGCAGTCGTGGAACCGACCGCAGCCAGTTCGGAAATACCGAGTGTCCGTCCTACAATGATCGTATCGCCTAGATTATAAAATTGCTGCAGGATATTTCCCAGAAGAATGGGAAGAGAAAATAATAATAATAGTTTTGTCGGATTACCTTTTGTTAATTCCTTCATGACAGCTCCCAGGAACCTTACTTAATCGTTTAACAGAGGTTCTTTTTTTTTACGAGCTTTTTAATCCGAAGCCATTCTTGCACAAAAGATCAGAAATGTCAAACAGAAAATCACGGATTATATACAGAAATTTCCAAATCTGCACACAAATGTCCGATATGATCTGGATAGTTTATTTTGTGTTGAAATGACCACTTTATAAAAATTAAGAAGAGGTTCCCATGGAGGAGAAAAAGAAATTCAGGAAAAAGGAGAACACAAAATGGAGAATACAAAATCACACACACCGGTAGCACTCAGGAAGCAGATAGGTGGCACAATGTATGTTGTGAGAGTGCATTTCAATGAGGATGCAAAGGAAACCATGAAGGACAAGATAAAGAGACTGATTGAGAATGATGTCAGGGGAACGCAACATACTGCATAGGTAAAAAAGCATGCAGAAAAACTGTATATTTCGTGATATAATCGGTGTGTTCGATGAGAGCGAAAATTTGAATTTGGTGGTAAGATGATGAAAAAAAGAAGTACAACAGTAGTGGTAGTTATATTAACTCTTATAATGACATTTATGGAAATGTCTGCTTTGCCGGCAGCGTTATTTTGTAATGTAAAAATTAAGGACATCAATCCGATTTACATTACTTTGATGTTGAATTTTTTATTGGCTTTTGCAATTTATTGGATGTGTAAAAAGATTTTTATCAAAGATTGGTGGTTGGGTTTACAGTTTAAAGGAATATTATCAGGGCTAAAAAAATATGGATTACCTACGGTAATTGCGACCGTCATAGTTACGATTGCTTTCTGTATCGGATTGACACCATTCGATAATAAACCAACGATATGGAGAGTTGTTGTTGAAGGCATTGTGTACTACATAGGTGTAGGTATTATGGAAGAACTGTATTTGAGAGGTTTATTACAGAATATTATTGAAAAGTGGTTTGGAGAAAGAGAAAATGCAACATTGTATGCGATTTTAATTACTTCTGTATTATTTGGCTTAGGACATATTTTTGGAGCTTTGGGACAACCAATTGTAACGGTAATAGCTAAAACCGTTTGGGCAACTGCGCTTGGTGTTTATTTTGGAGCAGTTTATGTTGTAAGTAAAAACCTGTGGGTTCCAATCATACTACATTTAACTATAAATCTATGTGGTATTCCGTTTTGTTTTTCAACAAGTAATCAGTACCCCGCAATAGCTTTGATAACTTGTCTTGTGTCTTATATTTTGCTCGCAACTTATGGT
>OLJA01001550.1_pt1 | contig 11464 bp, 10 predicted proteins | sample 1601401 | NCBI WGS metagenome assembly OLJA01 (sample SAMN01915217, study PRJEB22387) | human gut metagenome | isolation source: stool | host: Homo sapiens | place: USA | reverse complement strand
GCGATATCAACGGCGACGGCAAGATCACCTACATCATGTGCAAGGGCGACCCCGAGAACATTGATGCTCAGTACCGCACCGAGTACTCCATCAAGGCTCTGACCGACGCCGGCAAGGAAGTCGAGTGCCTGTACGAGTACCTGGACAACTGGGATCAGACCACCGCACAGCAGGACGTCGCAAACGCTCTGGCACAGTACGGCGAGAAGATCGAAGTCGTCTTCTGCAACAACGACGCAATGGCACTGGGCGCTCTGCAGTCCCTGCAGCAGGCTGGCCGTACCGTCGGCAAGGACGTCTATCTGGTCGGTGTTGACGCACTGAGCGAGGCTGTCCAGAATGTCGTTGATGGCAACATGACCGGCACCGTTCTGAACGATGACGTGGGCCAGGCTACCGCCGCCGCAGCTGCTACCAAGCTGTACGTCGAGGGCAGCAAGGTCGAGCAGTACTACTGGGTCGACTACGTCAAGGTCACCAAGGAGAACGCTGCACAGTACATCAAGTAAGCAGCCAAAACCCTATTGTTGCAAGGTGCGCAGTGAACCAATAAGGCTTAATTAAAAGCTAAAAAGCGCGTGCGTGCGAGAAAACATCTCCGCGCACGCGCCTTATTTTAAGAACCTGTCGGCAAAAGACGCACTTTCCAAGACCCAAAGACAAGGAGGCTCTGAGGAATGTCAGAATACCGTCTGGTAATGAAAGGCGTGGTAAAGACCTTCCCCGGCGTGAAAGCGCTGGACCACGCGCAGTTGGAGCTCCGCCCCGGCAAAGTCATGGCCCTGATGGGCGAGAACGGTGCCGGTAAGTCCACCCTGATGAAATGTATGTTCGGCATTTACAAGATGGACGAGGGCGAGATCGAGTACGAAGGCGAAAAGGTCAACATCCCCACCCCGCTGGATGCACTGAACCGCGGCATCGCCATGGTGCATCAGGAGCTGCAGCCTATCCCGGCCCGTACTGTGGCCGAGAATATCTGGCTGGGCCGCTACCCCACCAAGAAGGCTGGCCCCATCACCATCGTGGACCACGCCAAGATGTACAAAGATACCGATGACCTGCTGAAAAAGCTCAAGCTGGACATCAACTCCCACGCAAAGCTGGGTACACTGAGCATCGCACAGATGCAGATGGTGGAAATTGCAAAGGCTGTTTCCGCAAACTGCAAGGTGCTGATCCTGGACGAGCCGACTTCCTCGCTGACTGCGAACGAAGTCGAGTCCCTGTTCCGCATCATGAACGAGCTGAAAGAGCAGGGCGTCGCCCTGGTCTACATCAGCCATAAGATGGACGAGATCAAGGTCATCGCCGACGAAGTCACCATCATGCGCGATGGCCACTACATCGGCAAGTGGGACGTTGCCAACATGACCAAGGAGCAGATCATCGCCAAGATGGTCGGCCGTGAGCTGTCCAATCTGTTCCCGCCGCTGGAAAACCACCCCTCCGACGAGGTCATGATGAAGGTGGAGGACTTCACCTCCATCCATCCGCGTTCCTTCCGCCATTGCAGCTTCGAGCTGAAGAAGGGCGAGATCCTGGGCGTGGCCGGCTTGGTCGGTGCCCAGCGTACCGAGCTGATGGAGGGCATCTTCGGCCTGCGCGCCCACACCGCCGGTAAAGTGTGGATCAAGGGCGAAGCCGTCGAGATCAAACAGCCCCGCGACGCCATCCGCAAGAGCGTGGCGCTGCTGACTGAGGACCGCCGCGCCACCGGCATCATGGGTGTGCTGAGCGTTGCCGACAACATCTCCATTGCATCGCTGGACGCTCTGCGCAAGGGCCCCATCATGCTGGACGACAAGAAGATCCTGGATCTGGTGGCTACCAACAAGGAAAAGATGGCCATCAAGGTGCCCAGCCCCAAGACCCAGATCAAGAGCCTTTCCGGCGGCAACCAGCAGAAGGTGCTGATCGCCCGCTGGCTGGCCAATAACCCTGATGTGCTGATCCTCGACGAGCCCACCCGCGGCATCGACGTCGGTGCAAAGTACGAAATTTACTGCATCATTGCCGACCTGGCCAAGCAGGGCAAGAGCATCATCATGATCTCCTCCGAAATGAGCGAGATCATCGGTATGTCCAACCGTGTCATGGTCATGTGCGATGGCCGTATCACCGGCTTTATCGACGGCAAGGACGCCACGCAGGAGAACATCATGGCGCTGGCTACCCAGTTCGAGACCGCACCTGACGCAGCTGCGGCAAATCAGTAATTAAGGAGGCTGTCTATCGTGGAAGCTACCAAAAAATTGAATGGCAAGGCTGTGGGCAAGTGGCTCAGCAACAACGCCATTATCATGATGATGCTGGCCATCACTCTGATCGTTGGCATCATGCACCCCAACTTCTTCTCCGGCACCAACATGATCAACCTGTTCAAGAATGTGTCCATCCGCTACATCATCGCTCTGGGCATTTCCGGCTGTCTGATCACCACCGGTAACGACCTGTCCGCAGGCCGTCTGGCTGGTTTCGCTGCCTGCCTGGCCTGCATCTTTGCGCAGACCGAGGGCGCTGCCGGCAAGTTCTACCCCAATATGCCCACCCTGTCCACCCCCGTGGTGTTCATTCTGGTCATTGCCATCTGCGCCATCGTGGGTCTGTGCAACGGTCTGGTGGTCAGCTACCTGAAGGTGCAGCCCTTCATTGCTACCTTGGGTATGCAGCAGGTGGTCTACGGTATCTGCCTGGTGTACACCGGCGGTACCCCCATCGGCTCTTTGAACAAAAACTTCACCTCTCTGGCCTCCAACACCATCATCGGTGTGCCTGTGCTGATCTGGATCGCTCTGATCGTGGCCGGGTGCTTCTGGTTCCTGTACAACAAGACCCGTCACGGCAAGTACATGTACGCCATCGGCGGCAACGAAGCTGCTGCTGAGGTGGCCGGTGTCAACGTCAACGCCACCAAGATCCGCATCTACATCCTGGCTTCCTGCATGTTCGGTCTGGCAGGCTGCCTGCTGGCTGCAAAGTCCGGCGGCGCATCCGTCAACACTGCAATGGGCTATGAGCTGGACGCTATCGCAGCTTCTACCATCGGCGGCGTTTCCACCACCGGCGGTGTCGGCACCGTGCCTGGCATTCTGGTCGGCGTTCTGGTCTTTGAGCTGATGAAGGTCGCTCTGCAGTTCATGAACGTCAACTCCTCCTACACCTACATCGTGCAGGGCCTTGTCATCATCGTGGCTGTCGCCATTGATATCCGCAAGTATCTGGCAAAGAAGTAAGAGCTTTTTCTGTGGGTCGTCTGCTTTTGGGCAGGCGGCCCGCTTTTTTTATCTGCATTTGTGTGGTATTATAATAAAAACACCATCAGGAGGTACGTTATGGCACAGGAAAAACAGACGCCCGAAGAGCGCGAGGCTGAGCTTGCCCGGCGGGAAGCTGCCCTTGCGGCCCGGGAAGAACAGCTTGCACAGGAGCAGGCAGAGTTGGCCGCGCAGAAGGTGGATTTTGAGGAGGGCAAAAAGAGCCTGCTCAACAACGGTGACAAGAATTTTGTGAATGCGAAAGAAAAAATGTACGACCATTTTCCGCTGACAGTGCACCAGATGGATATTATCATCGGGGTACTGTTTGCACTGATCGCACTGTTCCTTGTGCTGGGGGTGACCCATACCAGCTTCTTCGGGCTGTTCGGAGGGTAAGTGCATTCCTTTTCTGCAGCAGGTGATTGCATTTCATCCGCAATATGCGTATAATTTAGGATAAAAGCTCTGCCGCACTGCGGCGGCAGGAAGAGGAGTGGTGATCTTGAAAAAGAAATGGCTCGCGGCGGTGCTGACCGGAGCTTTGCTGGCAGCAGCACTGCTGAGCGGATGCTCGTCGGTGGAGACCGTTAAACGGCTGCGCTTCGGCGTGGCTGGCGAGGGCGGCATCTACCGAGAGTTCGGTGAGCGGTTCGCAGCATTGGAAAATGAGACGGACAACGGGCAGGTGGAGCTGAAGGCTACCGCCGGTTCCGCAGCGAACCTGCGTCTGCTGGCCGGCGAATACCTGCAGCTGGCCATTGCACAGGCAGACCTTGTGCAGGATGCCTATGACCAGACCGGCATCTTTGCCGGCGAGGAGGAAAGCCGGGGCTTTGGTGCCGTGGCGGCGCTGTACACCGAGACCTGTCAGGTGGTGGTGCGGGCGGATTCCGACATCCAGTCCATTGAGGACCTGCATGGCAGGACGGTGAGCATTGGCGCGGAGGAATCTGGTTCGGAGCAGAACGCGCGGCAGATCTTATCTGCCTATGGTCTGAACGACAAGATGGTGAGCATGGTAAACCTGAACTATGAGGATGCCGCTGCCCAGCTGAAGGCGGGCAGGGTGGATGCCATCTTTATGACGGTGGGTGCGCCCAGCCCGGTGCTGACTGCTCTGGCAGGCGAGTGCGGCATCCGGCTGCTGAAGGTGGACGGTGCGGCGGCACAGCGCCTGATGAGCGCTTACAGCGCCTACAACACGGTCACGCTGCCGGCAGGCACCTATCCCGGCCAGACGGAGGAGGTGCAGACGGTGGGCGTGAAAGCCGTTCTGCTGGCCAGCAACGCGCTGCCTGCAAAGCAGGTGCAGCAGCTGACACAGCTTCTGTTCTCCAGCCGGGAAGGGCTGGAAGAGCAGCTGGGCATCCCGCTGGACCCGGAGGAAAACGCAGTAGAGGGCGTTGGCATCCCGTTTCATGCGGGTGCGGCCGCATATTATAAGGCGGCAGGAATTACGGTCGATGAAGCGGCTGGGAACTGAGGGAAAGTAGAGCAATGAAGATCGAATTGGATATGTATCAGACACTGGCCGTTGCTGTGCTGGTGCTGATGCTGGGCAAATTTTTGCGGGCAAGGGTGCAGGTGCTGGAACGTTTCTGCATTCCGGCTCCGGTCATTGGCGGCGTGCTGTTCGCCATTTTTACCTGTGTGTGCTATGTGACCGGCGTTGCCGAGTTTGCATTTGATGATATTCTAAAGGAAGTCTGCATGGTGATGTTTTTCACCTCGGTGGGCTTCCAGGCAAACCTCAAGGTACTGAAAAGCGGAGGAAGAGCGATGATCGTGTTTCTGGGCGTGGTCATCGTGCTGATCGTCAGCCAGAACTTTGTAGCCGTGGGGCTGGCAAAGCTGCTGGGCGTGGATGCGCTGGTGGGCCTTTGCACCGGCTCCATCCCCATGGTGGGCGGTCACGGCACCGCCGGTGCCTTTGGCCCGGTGCTGGAGGACTTTGGCATTCAGGGGGCCACCACCCTGTGTACGGCAGCGGCCACCTATGGCCTGATCGCGGGCAGCATGATGGGCGGCCCCATCGGCAAGATGCTCATTGAGCGGCACAACCTGCTGGCCACGGTGGTACCGGAGGATGACAGCCTGCTGGTGGAAGAAGAAATGAAGCACGAGCGCCACACCACCATGTACCCGGCGGCAAGCTTCCAGCTGATCGTCGCCATGGGCATCGGCACGGTGCTGTCCAGACTTCTGAGCCTGACGGGCATGACCTTCCCCATCTATATCGGTGCCATGATCGCGGCGGCCATCATCCGCAATGTGGGTGAGTATGGCGGCGGCTACACCGTGTATATGGGCGAGATCAACGATATTGGCGGCATCTGCCTTTCGCTGTTCCTGGGCATGGCCATGATCACCCTGAAACTGTGGCAGCTGGCAGAGCTGGCCCTGCCGCTGATCGTGCTGCTGGCCGGGCAGACCCTGTTCATGATCCTGTATGTGGTACTGGTGGTGTTCAACATCATGGGCCGCGATTACGATGCGGCGGTGATTGTATCCGGCACCTGCGGCTTTGGCATGGGTGCAACGCCCAACGCCATGGCCAACATGCAGGCCATCTGCGATAAATATTCGCCCTCGGTCAAGGCGTATCTGCTGATCCCGCTGGTGGGCAGTCTGTTTGCGGACTTTCTGAACAGTCTGGTCATTACGGTGTTCATCAATTTTATCTGAAGCTGATCTTTACAGTTCGGGCGGGCTTCCGCACCGGGAAAGGAGACGTGCAATGTCGCTTTATCACCATCTGAAAACGTGGCTCGGAAAAAAGCGGGAGCATCCCCATGAGGAAGAAACCGTGGCCGTGCCGGAGATCCATACCGGCAAGGTGGCACATCATATGGATGCGGACGGCACTCCGGCGGCTGATAAGCCGATCCACTATGATAACGTGGCTATCCCGGAAGTGCATATCCACCCGCGGCGCAAATAACCCTGATCGCTAAAAAAGAATAGTTCCACGCCGGACAGCCCGGAGCGAATGCGCAGGCTGTTCCGGATCACAGGAAGCAGAAAAGCTCCCGTCCATCATCAGGACGGGAGCTTTTTTGCTTGCGGTAAGATCAGCGGCTTAGAGGAACACGTACTTGAGGATAAACAGCACGGTCAGCACATACATCAGAGGGCTGATCTTCTTTTCCTTGGCCTTGCCGGTGACCAGATTGATCAGGGTCCAGGAGATGACGCCGATGGCGATGCCCTCGGAAATGCTGTAAGCAGTGGGCATGGCCAGAATGGTCAGGAAGGCGGGGATGCCCTCGCTGGGGTCGTTGAAGTCGATCTTGACGGCGGAACCCATCATGTAGAAGCCCACGATGATCAGGGCCGGAGCCGTTGCAAAGGACGGGATGGTGAGGAACAGCGGGCTGAAGATGGTGGCCAGCAGGAACAGGATGCCGGTGGTCATAGCGGTCAGACCGGTGCGGCCGCCCTCGGTAACGCCGGAAGCACTCTCGACGAAGGTGGTGGTGGTGGAAGTGCCCAGCACAGCGCCTGCGCAGGTGGCGATGGAGTCGGCCATCAGTGCGCCCTTGATGTGGGGCAGCTTGCCGTCCTCGTCCAGCATGTCGGCCTTGGAGGCAACACCGATCAGGGTGCCCAGAGTATCGAACAGGTCAACGAACAGGAAGGAGAACATGACGGCAAAGAAGTTCAGGATGCCAACGCCGGAGAAATCGGTCTTGAACACCTGACCAAAGGTCTTGCCCAGCGCGGAGAAGTCGAAGCTGACAAAAGCGGTGGGAATGACGGAGTACATGCCTGCATCGGGGTTGGGAACATAGATGCCGGCGATCTCGCAGAGGATGCCCAGCACCCAGGTGATAAGAATGCCGTACAGGATGCCGCCCTTGACCTTCTTTACCAGCAGGATGGCGGTGATCACGATACCCAACAGGGCAAGGATCGCGCCCATGCCCACGCTGGAGAAGGTCTCGCCCTTGAAGTGCTGGTAGGTGACGAGGGTGGAATCGCTGTTGACGATCAGCTTTGCGTTCTGCAGGCCAACGAAAGCAACGAACAGGCCGATGCCCACGCTGACGGCGCTCTTCAGGGTCATGGGGATGGCATTGAAGATGCCCTCACGGACATTGGTGAGGGACAGCACGATGAAGATGATGCCCTCCACAAAGACGGCCATCAGGGCCAGCTGCCAGCTGTAACCCATGGTGAGAACGACCGTGTAGGAGAAGTAGGCGTTCAGGCCCATGCCGGGTGCCAGTGCAAACGGATAGTTGGCAAGCAGAGCCATAAGCGCAGTGCCAACAAAGGATGCCAGCGCGGTGGCGATCAGAACGGCTTCCGAATCCATGCCGGAAGCAGAAAGGATGTTGGGATTGACCGCAAGGATGTAAGCCATGGTCATGAAGGTGGTGATACCTGCCATGATCTCGGTCTTGACATCGGTGTGGTTCTCCTTCAGATGAAAGATGTTTTCTAACATGAGGAACCTCCTGATTCAGATAAAACATCCCGTCCGTGCGTGGGACGAGAAAGAACAGAACCTATTGTAACATTTTACAAAAGCATTTGTCCACAGAATAAACACACTTTTTTCATTTTCTGTCCAAAAATCGCAAATGAGTATGACTTTGAAGGTTTTCTGCGGGTCTGCCACAAATTTTGATGGAGAAAAAACACTGCTTTTGAAAAGATACGAAACAGCGATGAATTACAAGGAATAAAAGTATACGAATCGGATTTTTAAATTCAAAATATACGTTATGGCCCTGTAAAAGTGCACACTGTTGGGAAAGCAGCACCAGTGGTATCCTTTTGCCATAGCCCAGCACACCAGGGCGGAAAGGAGCTGATACCCAACACCATGGGGCAGACAAAACAGGCCAGAGGGCTGGCCAGCCTGAGCCGAGCCACGGACACCCTGAGCACCCTGCTGGCACAGCAGGTGCGGGAACTGAATGCCCGGCAGAAGGCGGCAAAAAAGGAAGGCGCATCGGGAGCAGGCACCATGAAAGACCTCAAGGAGGCCACGGCGGTGCTCAAGGATCTGGCCGGTGTAGCCAAGACCCTGAACGATCAGGGGGCACAGGCAGAAGGAGCGGAGTGCGGCGTGGTGCTGCTGCCGACGGTGGAGGAAGAACCATGAGCATTGTACAAGCAAGAGTGCCGGTGGTCTGGCGGCCCCAGCCGCGGCAGGCCGAATTTATGAGCCGCCCGGAACCGGAAGCGCTGTACGGCGGTGCAGCAGGCGGCGGCAAGAGCGACGCGCTGGTGATCGAAGCGCTGCGGCAGGTGCACATTCCACACTACCGGGCGCTGATCCTGCGCAAGACCTACCCGCAGCTTTCCGATCTGGTGGACAAGAGCCAGGTGTACTACCACAGGGCGTTCCCGCAGGCACAGTACAACGCCACGGCCCATGTGTGGAACTTCCCCAGCGGGGCAAAAATTTACTTTGGCTCCATGCAGTACACCAAGGATCGTACCAATTATCAGGGCAAGGCCTTCGATTTTATCGGCTTTGACGAGCTGACCCACTTTGAATGGGAAGAGTACAGCTACATGATGAGCCGCAACCGTCCCACCGGCCCGGGCACCCGGGTGTACATGCGAGCCACCACGAATCCCGGCGGCATCGGCCACGGGTGGGTGAAGGCACGGTTCATCACGCCCGCACCGCCCGGAACGCCTATCACCGAAGAATACACGGTAAAGCTGCCGGACGGCACCGAACAGAAGCTGCAGCGGGCGCGGGTGTTCATCCCTTCCAGCATTTTTGATAACCCCGCCCTGCTGGCAAACGACCCCGGCTACCTTGCAAGCCTTGCCAGTATGCCGGAAGCAGAAAAGCAGGCGCTGCTCTACGGCAGCTGGGACAGCTTTTCCGGGCAGGTGTTTACCGAATGGCGCAACGACCCGGCCCGCTACGAAGACCAGCGCTGGACCCATGTGATCGCACCGTTCACCATCCCGAAGCACTGGCAGATCTACCGCGGGTTCGACTTTGGCTTTTCCAAGCCGTTCTCGGTGGGGTGGTACGCAGCGGACGAGGAGGGGCGGCTGTACCGCATCAAGGAGCTGTACGGCTGCACCGGCAGGCCGAACGAGGGCCTGCGCATCGACCCGGTGGAACAGGCCCGGCGCATCCGGGAGGCAGAGCAGAACGACCCGCTTTTGCGCGGCAGGGTGATCCACGGCATTGCCGATCCGGCCATCTTTGATGAGAGCCGCGGCGAAAGCATTGCCGCTATGATGGAGCGCAGCCCGAACTTCCTGCGCTGGTCCCCCGGCGACAACACCCGGCTTGCGGGCAAGATGCAGTTCCACTACCGGCTGAATTTTGATGCGGACGGCAGGCCGATGTTTCAGGTGTTCAATACCTGCAAGCACTTTATCCGCACGATCCCGAACCTTGTGTACGACGAAAGCAACGTGGAGGACATCGACACCCGGCAGGAGGATCACATTTACGACGAGTGCCGCTATGTGCTGATGGAGAACCCTATCAGCCCGCCGGTGCGCTGTGCTGCGCCGCCCATGCCCGACGACCCGCTGAACCTGCACAAGCGGGCAAGATTTTACAGAATTTAAAGGAGAAACGCAATGGACGATTACGAGAACGAAGCTTTGCCCGTGGGTGAAGCACAGGTGGCCGAGGCCATGCAGACCTTGCAGCGGTACAAGGCGGGCAAGGACCCGCTCTACCGCCAGTACGAGCAGAACTATTTGCAGAATGCCCACAACGCCAGCGCAGATGCTGCGGCGCAGGCTGCAGCCCTGACCGGCGGTTATGGCTCCAGCTATGCCACGAGCGCCGCCCAGCAGGCGTATCAGCAGCAGATCGGTGCGCTGAGCAGCGCCATCCCCACGCTGTACAGTCTGGCACTGGATACGTATACAAGCGGCGGCAACGAGCTGGTGAGCCAGCTGGATCAGCTGAACAACAGCGAACAGGATGCCCAGCAGCAGTACAACAACAAGCTCTCGGACTACTACACCCAGCTGCAGCAGAAGGGCGAAGCATACAACAACGCCTATGCGCAGGACTACGGGCAGTATCAGGATTATCTGAGCCAGCTGGGCACCCTGCACGATTATTACTCCGCGCAGGAACAGCAGCAGGCAGCACGCCGCCAGCAGGTGTTCAGCAATGTGATGACCGTGCTGGGTGTGCTGGGCGATGCGGTGCAGATCGTTCTCAGCGGCACCACGGGCGTTGGCTCCATGCTGAGCGGCCTGCTGAATACCGGCTATAACATCTACTCCGGCAACCGTCAGTACGAGGCAGACCGTGCGGACACTCAGTGGAACCAGCAGCTGCAGGAGCGTCAGTATCAGGACAGCCTGAACCAGCAGCGCTACGAGAACGAGACGAGCGAGCGGGAGTATCAGGACAAACTCAACCAGCAGAAATTCAACAACGATGTCACAAGCCAGAAGCTGAACATCGCACTGGGCGAGTGGAACCTGAAAAAGTACAATGCAGCGCAGAAAGCAAGCCGCGCTGGCAGCACGGCGGCAGGCAGTAAGACTGGCGGCACTGGCACGGGCAGTACGTCCTCCGGTACGGCCAGCCGCAGCACGGGCACTGCCACCCGTCTGGGCAGTGACACCTCCCGGAATGTGACGGTGCCCTACATGGCCATGCTGATGCGCAGCCAGGGCAAGAGCGATACCAGCATCAGCACCGCACTGCGGCAGGATGGCTATTCCAGTGCAGAGATCGCACAGATCCTGCAGCAGATGAGGCGCTGACCGTTCGGGTGGATATCAAACAATAAAAAGCATGTGCAGAGCACACAGGAGCCGTTCCGGCCAGAGGTGTTCTGCACATGCTTTTTTAGCAGAAAATAATGGCGTGCTGTTCGAGTCCCACTGGGCACCCCGCCAAATAAAAAAATCCGCCGATGCAAAGCATCAGCACAGCATTTGTCTTGGTAGACATTCCTACTGATTGGGACCCGCAGGCTAACCAACAGCCCACTGGGCTGTTGGTTGCTCTGCCGCTGACGCGTCAAAGCCGCCTTGTTCGAGCCCCACCGGGCACGCCCACCAAATAAAAAAATCCGCTGATGCAAAGCATCAGCGGATTTTTTGGTGGGGTGCCCAGTGGGACTCGAACCCACGGTCTCCAGATCCACAATCTGGCGCGTTAACCGACTACGCTATGGGCACCACATAGATGCGCCCGAAGGGACTCGAACCCCCGGCCCACTGCTTAGAAGGCAGTTGCTCTA
>OLJA01001531.1_pt1 | contig 11557 bp, 12 predicted proteins | sample 1601401 | NCBI WGS metagenome assembly OLJA01 (sample SAMN01915217, study PRJEB22387) | human gut metagenome | isolation source: stool | host: Homo sapiens | place: USA | reverse complement strand
CGTAGGCGGAATGATTACGGATAAAACCATAAAATATACAAAGAATAATAAGGTAATGGCGTTCCTTACCGTAGAAGATCTGGTAGGCACCGTGGAAGTTGTGGTATTTCCGCGTGATTACGAAAAATGCCAGATGTTCCTGAACGAAGATGCCAGACTTTTCATCCAGGGAAGAGTATCTGCGGAAGACGACAAAGCCAGCAAACTGATCCTGGAAAAAGTCCGTACCTTCGATGATATGCCAAAAGAACTGTGGATCCAGTTCGAAAGCCGGGAAGACTACGCAAAAGCCGAGACCGGTCTGGTAGATGATCTGATGTCATCCAGAGGAAACAGCAGTGTGGTTATTTATCTCAAAGATGTCAAGGCAATGAAGAAACTTCCGCCTGCCTATCAGGTCCATATCGAGGATTCCTGGCTGGAACACATGTGTGAAAAATATGGAAGTTCCAATGTTAAAATTGTGGACAGAGTATTGAAAAACTTATAAAAATGCTATAAACTATATCCGAATATGTGTATTACAATAGGTTGTTTCATAAGATGGAGGATAACAATATGGCAGAGAACAAAATCAAAACGATCGGCGTTTTGACCAGTGGCGGTGACGCACCTGGAATGAATGCTGCAATCCGTGCTGTTGTCAGAAGAGGATTAAGCAGCGGACTGAACGTAAAGGGAATCTATAAAGGATACAGCGGTCTCTTAAATGAAGAGATCAGAGACATGACAGCAAGAGATGTTTCCGATACGATTGAGCGAGGCGGAACAATTCTTTATACTGCCAGATGTGCAGAGATGAGAACAGAGGAAGGACAGCAGCAGGCTGCAGAGATCTGCAGAAAGCATGGAATCGACGGCCTTGTTGTTATCGGTGGAGACGGTTCCTTCGCAGGTGCTCAGAAACTTGCGAACCTTGGAATCAATACCATTGGCCTGCCGGGAACCATTGACCTTGATATCGCATGTACCGAGTACACCATCGGTTTCGATACAGCTGTAAACACAGCGATGGAAGCCATCGATAAGGTACGTGATACATCCACATCCCATGAGAGATGCAGTATCATCGAGGTTATGGGACGTAACGCCGGATACCTTGCAGTATGGTGCGGTATCGCAAACGGTGCTGAGGATATCCTGATCCCGGAGAAATATGATTACGACGAGCAGAAGCTTATTGACAATATCGTAGAGAGCCGTAAGAAAGGCAAGAAACACCATATCATCGTAAATGCTGAGGGTATCGGCCATTCAGAGGCTATGGCAAAACGTATCGAGGCTGCAACAGGCATCGAGACACGTGCAACTATCCTTGGTCACATGCAGCGTGGTGGAAGCCCTACATGTAAGGACCGTGTATATGCGTCCATGATGGGTGCTCTTGCAGTAGACCTTCTTGTTGCCGGTAAACGCAGCCGTGTTGTTGGATATCGCCACGGTGAGTTCGTTGATTTTGACATCAATGAGGCTCTTGCAATGCAGAAGAATGTAGATTCCTACATGTGGGAGGTTTGCAATTCTCTTTCTCACAACTACAATAAATAAAAAATATGAACTTGAAAAAAGTTTCAGACGGATTGCATAAACTGAATACGTCACAAATAATTGCCCTCGGCTTTGCGGGGGTGATTTTTGTAGGCGGATTTATTTTGTGGCTGCCGTTCTGCAGTGCACCCGGGCAGGCTGTTACCTTCCCGGATGCTGTTTTTACAGCGGCAACCAGCGTATGTGTGACGGGACTTTCCACAGTTGTTATGGCAGTCCAGTGGAGCCCCATTGGAAAAGCGGTTATCCTGTGCCTGATACAGATCGGCGGGATCGGACTGATCGCACTGGCGAATATGATATTCATCAGCCTCCGGCGGAAAATTTCCCTGAAAAACCGGCGGATCATCAAGGAATCCTATAACCTGGATGAAATGGGTGGAGTCGTGGCTGTAGTCCGCAGTGTGGTGAAATGCGTGTTTCTTGCAGAAGGAATCGGTGCGGTCCTGTATGCGTTTTGCTTTGTACCGGAATTTGGAATAAAAAAAGGTCTGGTGCATGCCATATTTCTGGCGGTATCTGCATTCTGCAACGCAGGGATCGATCTTTTCGGGGAAACAAGCCTTTCGGTATATGTGAGCAATCCGCTGGTCAATATCACTACGATTGGCCTGATCATTGTGTCAGGTCTTGGATTTATCGTCTGGTGGGATCTGTGGGATAAATTCCGCAAGGTTCTGAGAAAAGAGCTCTCCCCATCCAGAGTTTTTCGTGTACTGCGGCTTCAGAGCAAGCTGGTCCTTACGATGACCGGGATCCTGGTATTTTCAGGAGCATTTCTGGTATTTATCTTTGAATCCGGAAACCCTTCCACGCTAAAGGGGGCACCACTGGGAACAAAGCTCATGGCATCCTTTTTCCAGTCAGTGACAACACGTACGGCGGGATTTTATACCATGGATCAGTCGCTTTTGTCCACACCTACCGTGATCATTTCCCTACTGTGGATGTTTATCGGAGGATCACCCATGGGCACTGCCGGTGGTGTGAAGACTACTACCATTGCGATTCTGATCCTTTCTATTGCAGCATATCTTCAGGGAAAAAAGGATGTAGAGGTATACGGCCGCAGGATCCGTGAGAGCTATCTCCGTTCTGCCATGGTTGTTGCAGGAACCAGTGTGTTGATCCTTTTTACCATGACGGTGCTTTTGTCCGCAGTAATGCCGGGAGTGGATCTGGCAGATGTTTTATATGAGATCACTTCTGCGGGGGCTACAGTAGGACTTTCCAGAGGACTGACACCTCAGCTGAATGTGGCAGGCAAGTGGATCGTGATCCTTACCATGTATCTGGGGCGCATCGGACCACTGACACTTGGAACAGCAGTTGTGATGCGTGTACGCAACAGGCCGGGAAGCACGACTCATCTCGGGGAAGAAGATATCATGATCGGTTAAACAGGAGAATAAAATGAAAAATAAATCTTTTGCTGTGATCGGGCTTGGACAGTTTGGAATGACTCTGGCGGTGACGCTGGCAGAGTCCGACTGTGATGTCCTTGCCATTGACGACAAAGAAGAAAATATCGAAGAGATTTCCGAAAAAGTAACCTACGCGGTGAAAGCAGATGTCCGTGAACCTGGAATCCTGAAAGCACTGGGAGTTCAGAATGTGGATGTGGCCATTATCGCAGTTGCCGAAAATCTGGAAGCCAGCATTTCCGCAACCATGCAGGCCAAGGATCTGGGAGTTCCCTTTGTAGTTGCAAAAAGCATGAATTCTCTTCATGGACGTATTCTTGACAAAATCGGTGCAGATAAAATCATTTATCCGGAACAGGCCATGGGACTCCGTGTTGCCAGAAATCTCCTGTCCGGCGGATATCTGGATGTATTTGAACTTTCGGCGGAATTCAGTATGGCGGAGTTTTCCATTCCGGAGTCATGGGTTGGAAAAAGCCTGATAGATCTGAATGTACGTGAGCGTTTTCACATCAATATCATTGGTATTAAACAGGGCGAAAATGTCACAGTAGATCTGAAACCGTCCGAGCCGCTTCCGGACCGCTGTTCCATAATCGCCATTGGAAAAAATAAGGATCTTAATGCGGAACCGGCGTTTATGAAGTGATTTTTCGAAGATTCCGTAAACAGGATAAGTGCAAGGAGTAAGATAAAAAGTATGATAACCAGCGTATCAAATGCAAAAATAAAAAATGTCATGCAACTGAACCAGAAGGCAAAAGCCAGAAGAGAACAGGGACTTTTTGTGGCAGAAGGCCGGAAGATGTTCCTGGAAGCACCGGAAAACTGGGTTTTTCAGGTGTTTGTCTCTGAGACTTTTTCCCAGGATGGGGAACTGATGGCTCAGGTAGAGAAATATCCTTATGAGATCGTGAAAGATTCCGTATTCCGTCAGATGTGTGATACCAAGACTCCCCAGGGAATCCTTACCGTTCTGAAACTGCCTTCCTGGAGCGAGGAAGAAGTACTGGCAGGAGAAAATCCTCTGGTCATGGTCCTTGAAGATCTTCAGGATCCGGGAAATGCGGGAACCATTCTTAGGACCGGTGAGGGTGCCGGCGTGAGCGGCGTTTTTCTTACAAAAACCTGTGTGGATATCACAAATCCCAAGGTGATCCGTTCTACCATGGGCTCCATTTACAGAATGCCTTTTCTATATGTGGAAGATGTGGTATCATTAGAAAAGAAGCTGAAAGAAAAAGGAATCCGCAGTTTTGCAGCTCATCTGAAAGGTGAGAATTCCTACGATCATGAATCCTATAAAGGTGGTACCGCATTTTTTATCGGAAACGAGGGAAAAGGTCTTACAGACCAGGCTGCGGACGCAGCAGACTGCCTGATACGCATCCCGATGTGCGGAAAAGTAGAATCGCTGAATGCTGCTATGGCATCGGGGATTTTGATGTATGAAGCTGCAAGACAGAGAAGAGAATAAGAGAGGAGGGGTTTTATGACACCTTTGGCCTGGCTTGGAATACTGGCAATTTTACTGGTAATTGAAGCGATCACGGTAGGACTTACCACTGTCTGGTTTGCAGGCGGTGCTCTTGTGGCGTGCATTGTCTCGTGGCTCGGCGGGGGAATTGTTGTACAGCTCCTTTTATTTTTCGGAGTTTCCGTGGTGCTTCTGATCTTTACCAGACCTCTGGCGGTTCGCTACATGAACAAGGGCGTGGAGAAGACCAATGCAGAGAGCCTTCTGGGAAAAAGGGCCGTAGTGATACAGCCAATCAACAACCTGGCTCAGACCGGGCAGGTGCGGATCAATGATATCGAATGGACGGCACGTTCAGCCGACGAATCGGTTGAAATACCGGCCGGTGCAGTAGTTGAGATCAAAGAGATCCGCGGAGTGAAGCTGATCGTAAAAGAAGATAATAAGGAGGGCTAAAATTATGAGTGGAGTTATTGTTTTGCTTGTAGTCATCGTTCTTGTATTGTGGGTACTTGCATCCTGCATCCGCATTGTGCCGCAGGCTTATGCTGTGGTACTGGAACGTCTTGGCGCTTACAAAGCTACCTGGAGCACAGGTATTCATTTCAAGGTTCCGTTCATTGAGCGTGTTGCAAGAAGAGTAAACTTAAAAGAGCAGGTTGTGGATTTTCCACCGCAGCCGGTGATCACGAAAGATAACGTAACCATGCAGATCGATACCGTTGTATTTTTCCAGATCACAGATCCGAAGCTTTATGCATATGGCGTTGAGAATCCGATCATGGCTATCGAGAATCTTTCTGCTACAACACTTCGTAATATCATCGGTGATATGGAACTGGATGAGACACTGACATCCCGTGAAGTCATCAACACCAGGATGAGAGCTTCCCTTGATGAAGCTACAGATCCATGGGGAATCAAGGTGAACCGTGTAGAGCTTAAGAACATCATTCCTCCGGCAGCCATCCAGGATGCCATGGAGAAACAGATGAAAGCCGAGCGTGAGAGACGAGAAGCCATCCTGAAAGCAGAAGGAGAGAAACGTTCTACCATCCTTGTCGCAGAAGGTAAAAAACAGTCCGCGATCCTTGACGCGGAGGCTGAGAAACAGGCAGCGATCCTTCATGCGGAAGCACAGAAAGAGCGTATGATCAAAGAAGCAGAAGGACAGGCACAGGCAGTTCTTAAAGTACAGCAGGCAACTGCGGAGGGACTTCGCATGATCAAAGATGCAGGAGCAGACGAGTCCGTTCTTACCCTGAAGAGCCTGGAAGCACTCACAAAAGTTGCCGACGGCAAAGCAACGAAGATCATTATTCCGTCCGAGATACAGGGCATTGCAGGGCTGGCAACATCCCTGAAGGAAATCATGACAGATAAACCGGCAGAGCAGAAATAAATCTGCAGCCGTGAGGAGGATATATTATGAATCTTAAAGGAAGAAATTTCCTGACACTGAAAGACTTTACACCGGAAGAGATCACTTACATGATCGATCTTGCAGCGGACCTGAAAGCAAAGAAAAAAGCCGGAGAGCTTCATGAGTATTACAGAGGCAAGAACATTGCCCTGATCTTTGAGAAAACAAGTACAAGAACACGTTGTTCTTTCGAGGTAGCTGCTCATGATCTGGGAATGGGTTCCACTTACCTTGATCCTACAGGCTCCCAGATCGGAAAGAAAGAGAGCATCGCAGATACAGCAAGAGTTCTTGGAAGAATGTATGAAGGAATCGAGTATCGTGGATTCGGACAGGATATTGTTGAGGAGCTTGCAAAACATGCAGGTGTTCCGGTATGGAACGGTCTGACAAATGAGTATCATCCTACACAGATGCTTGCAGATATGCTGACAGTACGTGAGCATTTCGGCAAACTGAAAGGCCTGAAACTTGTATACATGGGTGATGCCCGTTACAACATGGGTAACTCCCTCATGGTTGTATGCTCCAAACTTGGTCTCGATTTCGTAGCCTGCACCAATAAAAAATATTTCCCGAATGATGAACTGGTAGCACAGTGCCAGCAGTGGGCAAAAGAGGCAGGTTCCACCATCACTCTCACAGAGGATGTAGAGGCAGGAACCAAAGATGCAGACATTATCTACACAGATGTATGGGTATCCATGGGCGAGCCTGACGAAGTATGGACAGAGCGTATCCATGACCTGACACCATACAAAGTTACGAAACATGTAATGGAGAACGCCGGTGAGAAGGCAATCTTCCTTCACTGCCTGCCTGCATTCCATGATCTTAAGACAAAGATTGGAAAAGAGATGGGCGAGCGTTTCAACCTTACAGACATGGAGGTTACAGACGAGGTATTCGAGTCTCCGCAGTCCAAGGTATTTGACGAAGCAGAGAACCGTATGCATACCATCAAGGCTGTGATCGTTGCTACATTAGGAGAGCCGGAGAAATAATGGCAGAGTTATTTAATGAAGAAATAATTTCACAGGCAACACATACAAAATGGGCGGGCAAAACCGTCCATTTTGCAAGAGAAATTGATTCCACCAACCTCTGGGGCAAACGTGCCTGGAAGGAAGAAGGAGCGGGACATGGTGAGCTTTTTGTGGCAGAGTATCAGTCCGCAGGCCGTGGACGTTTTACAAGACGGTGGAGTGCACCGCCAGACAGTGCCATCACCATGAGCATTCTTCTCTGCCCGGAATTTTCTCCTCAGAAAGCGCCGATGATGACACTTGTTATGGGACTTTCTGTTGCACAGGCAGTTGCGGATCTTGGTCTTGATGTAGGAATCAAATGGCCTAATGACGTGGTAGTTTCCCGCAAAAAAATCTGTGGGATCCTTACCGAGATGACCATGAAACAGGATAAGATCGGCTGTGCGGTCATTGGCGTCGGGATCAATGTAAATATGGACAGTTTTCCGGAAGAAATGGCGGACAAAGCTACCTCCCTGTATCTGGAAAGCGGACATCTTTTTGACCGGGCAGAGGTAACCGGACTTGTGATGAAGCATTTTGAGGAAAATTATGAGAAGTTTGTGGAGACAGAAGACTTAAGTGGCCTGAAACCGGATTATGAGAAACTTCTGGCCAATCTGAACCAGCCGGTACGTGTGCTGGATCAGAACGATCCGTACGAGGGAATCGCAAGAGGAATCAACGCCGGCGGGGAACTTCTGGTGGAACGTGCAGACGGCACCATTGAAGAAGTAAATTCTGGAGAAGTTTCTGTGCGAGGACTGTACAGCTATGTGTAAAAATAGAGAAATACAGATCGGATAAAATTTCCGGCAGTAGTTTTTCGGCAATGTTTTATGATGAATTTATGTTATAAATAAAGGAGTATTTATGTATCAGGATAACATTGTGCTCTGCGGAGCAAGCTCATATGAGCAGAAATATTATTTTAACCAGGATTTTGCGTCCCTTCCGGAAGCAGTAAAGCAGGAACTGCAGATCATGTGCGTGCTTTTCACAGAGGATGTAGGCGGAATCCTGACACTGGAATTTGACGAGGACGGAAGCCTGCAGTTTAAGACAGAAGCACTGGAGGCAGATGCCCGTTTTGATGAGATCGGAAGTGCGCTGAAGATCAAGGAACTTCAGCGTGACAAAAGAGAGCTTCTGGAATCTCTGGAAATGTACTACAAAGTATTTTTCCTGGGAGATATCCCGGATGAGGAACTTAAGAAAAAAGCAGATGCAGTTGAGGACTGATCCATGAAGATGCAGTGGAAGATCGGAAATGTGGAGATCCCGAATCCCTTTGTGCTTGCGCCGATGGCCGGGGTTACAGATCTGGCATTTCGAAGACTTTGCAAGGAGCAGGGAGCAGGACTGATCTGTATGGAGATGGTCAGCGCCAAGGCAATTTCTTTTCATAATAAGAATACAGAGGCACTGATGGAGATCGATCCAGGGGAGCATCCGGTATCCATGCAGCTTTTTGGCAGTGAGCCGGATCTGATGGCAGAGGTGGCAAAAAGTATCGAGGAGCGTCCTTTTGACATTCTCGATATCAATATGGGATGCCCTGTCCCCAAGGTGGTAAACAACGGGGAAGGCTCCGCACTTCTGAAAAATCCTAAACTGATCGAAGAGATCGTACGCAGTGTTTCCGGCGCCATTTCCAAGCCGGTGACTGTGAAAGTGCGTATTGGTTTTGATGACAATACACCGGTGGATGTGGTTGAGATTGCAAAACGTGTGGAAGATGCCGGGGCAGCAGCTGTTGCTGTACATGGAAGAACCAGACAGCAGTATTATTCCGGCCAGGCAGACTGGGATGCCATCCGCAGGGTGAAGGAAGCGGTGACGATTCCCGTGATCGGAAACGGAGATATCATTTAACCGGAAACCGCAGCAGCCATGTTTAAAGAAACCGGCTGTGATGCGGTGATGATCGGCCGTGCAGTACGTGGAAACCCGTGGATCTTCCGGGAGCTGAACCACTATTTTCTTACCGGAGAAAAACTTCCGAAACCAACCGTGGAGGAAGTTTGTGAAATGATCCTGCGTCATGCCAGAAACCAGATCGAAATCAAAGGTGAATATATCGGAATCCGTGAAATGCGGAAACATGTAGCCTGGTATACGGCCGGCATGAGGCACAGTGCCGGAATCCGGAGAGAATCCAACAATATCGCAAGTTATGAGGAACTGAAAAAGCTTACAGATATGCTTCTTCAGCGATAAAAGGGAAGAAACAGCCAGGGCTATTGACAAGGAACAGAACGCGTGCTACAGTCAGTGGGTCGGTCAAAAAACATAAGAGTTTTACAGGAGAAAAAAAGTACAGATGCCAGATAAAATAGCAGTTTTGATACCTTGCTATAACGAAAGTAAGACTGTAGCCAAGGTTATCCGTGATATGCGAAAAGCACTTCCGGAGTCTGTGATTTACGTATATGATAACAATTCCACAGATGGTACAGACGAGATTGCGAGGAAAGAAGGGGCTGTTGTCCGTTATGAATATCAGCAGGGAAAGGGCAACGTAATCCGCAGTATGTTTCGTGATATTGATGCACAGTGCTATCTGATGGTTGACGGGGACGACACCTATCCGGCGGAATTTGCGGCACAGATGTGTGAGAAAGTTCTGAAAAACGGAACAGACATGGTTGTCGGAGATCGCCTGTCCTCTACATATTTTACAGAGAACAAACGTCCTTTCCATAATTTCGGAAACAGCATTGTCCGTGGTTCTATCAACCGCCTTTTCAAAAGTGATATCAAGGACATTATGACCGGATACCGGGCAATGAGTTACCGCTTTGTAAAAACATTTCCGGTCCTTTCCAGAAATTTTGAGATTGAGACAGAAATGACGATTCATGCCATTGACAAGAACATGCAGGTAGAGAATGTGATCATTGAATACCGCGACCGTCCGGAGGGAAGCGAATCCAAACTGAATACCTACGCAGATGGATTTAAAGTGCTGAAGACGATCATGAGAATGTTTAAAAATTATAAGCCGTTGGAATTCTTTTCTATTATAGCAGCGGTGCTGTTTGTAGTCGGGATGGCATTTTTTATTCCGGTACTGATCCACTTTCTGGAAGTGGGAACTGTGAACAAACTGCCTACACTGATCGTAAGTGGATTTGTGATCATGACAGCGATTATCTGCTGGTTTTCCGGAATTATCCTGTCTACACTGGTCAATCAGCACAAGCAGGATTTTGAGTTCCAGACACAGATGGTAACCAACCGGTATAAAGACCTTTTCCCGGAAGAAAAATAAGAAACAGAAATAAGAAAAAATGCTGCGAAAAAACCGTGTGGAAATTTAAATTTTCCTGCGGTTTTTTCTACATTTTCAGGGCCCTTTTTTCGACGTGGAATGCTTGACAATACAGGGGCTTTTCGGTATAATACAGGAATTGTGAATATCCTGAGGTTTTTACGCCCTTTTTTAGGAAAAAGAGCTCTTGGGAATGGTAGCAACAGAAATATCCGAGGCTGTATTTTTTCAGAAAAAAACAGCGCGGTTTTGAAAGGAAGTAAGGCAAAATGGAAGAAGCAAAGAAGAACTTACTCACATACGCAGGACTTAGAAAACTGGAAGACGAGCTGCACGATCTGAAAGTTGTTAAAAGAAAAGAAGTTGCAGGAAAGATCAAAGAGGCCAGAGAGCAGGGAGACCTTTCTGAGAACGCTGAGTACGATGCAGCAAAAGATGAGCAGAGAGATATCGAGGCACGTATCGAGGAGATCGAAAAGATCCTCAAAAATGCCGAGGTTGTAGTAGAGGACGAAGTAGATCTTGATAGAATCAGCGTAGGCTGCAAGGTTAAGGTTCATGATTTTGAGTTTGAGGAAGACATGGAGCTGAAGATCGTAGGTTCCACAGAGGCTAACAGCCTTGAGGGTAAGATCTCCAACGAGTCTCCGGTAGGTAAGGCGCTGATCGGCGCTCACACCAACGATATCGTTGAGGTTGAAATGCCGTCCGGAATCATGAAATACAAAGTTCTTGAGATCCAGAGAAACGTATAAAACAGGTAACGGAGCGGATCGCACATATCCGCTGAACGATAGATAGATTAAGGAGGCCAACAAGTGGCAGAGCAGAAGAAGCAGGATGTAAACCAGCTGCTTAAGGTACGTCGTGACAAACTGGCAGACCTTCAGGCAAACGGCAGGGACCCGTTTCAGATCACAAAATTTGATCAGACACATCATTCCCTTGAGGTAAAGAAGCTTTATGAAGCACATGAGGCAGAGCTTCTCAAAGACCGCAAGGAGCTTGACGTAACAGGTCTTGATGAAGAGCAGGCAAAAGAGGCTCAGAAGAAGGATTATGAAGAAAGAAGAAGCATCATGGACGCAAGCCCGATCCACGTAGCGATCGCAGGACGTATGATGTTCAAACGTGTAATGGGAAAAGCTTCTTTCTGCAATATCCAGGACTTACAGGGTAATATTCAGGTTTATGTGGCGAGAGACGCCATTGGAACCGATTCCTATGCAGATTTCAAGAAATCTGATATCGGTGATATTTTTGGTCTGGAAGGATTTGCTTTCAGAACAAGAACAGGTGAGATCTCCATTCATGCAGAGAAGATGACTCTTCTTTCCAAGAGCTTACAGATCCTTCCGGAGAAATTCCACGGACTGACAGATA
>OLJA01001528.1_pt1 | contig 11561 bp, 9 predicted proteins | sample 1601401 | NCBI WGS metagenome assembly OLJA01 (sample SAMN01915217, study PRJEB22387) | human gut metagenome | isolation source: stool | host: Homo sapiens | place: USA | reverse complement strand
AGGTAGCTCTAAGTCCACCTGACGGGAAAGAAGAAGCATCCGGTTCTCCTTTGATCAGCTCTTTTCCGGAAAAGTCCATGCTGACCGTTCCGTCCGCATGCGGTGCTGTAATAAATGCATCATGTTTTTCTGCTGTGAATCCAGTAAGCGGCTGGAACCAGTGTGTGTAATGCGTTGCACCTTTTTCCACTGCCCAGTCTTTCATAGCCCCAGCTACGACTTCTGCTGTGATCGGATCCAGCTCTTTTCCTTCATCAATGGTCTTATGCAGTTCTTTGTACACCTTTTTCGGCAGACGCTCCTGCATGATCTTGTCATTGAATACATTCGAACCAAAAAGCTCTACCACATTGATCTTTTCTTTGTTCTTGTCTTCCATTTCTTACAATCCTCCATCGTGACCTGCTGCTTTTCATATCCAAAAAGCTTTTTTCGTTTGCTTTTGTCTATCCTTCCAAATCATACCTTATTTTTCACTGTTTTGCAACTAACTTATGCAATCCTGCCAGGCTCTGCTGACATCTGCCTGAGAGAATCGCTGCACACCAAAAAAGGAACAGAAATCTTTTGTTGATTTCTGTCCCTTTCATTACTTTTCGGGATGGAATAACAGGGTGGGGAAACCACTGTATCTTTACATTTTTTATACTTCGAACAGCAGATCGGAATAGGATGGCATCGGCCATACTTTCTTATCTACCAGTACTTCCAGTTTGTCAACCGGTGTACGAAGGGCTGCCATAGCCGGTACAACGCTCTCGTGGAAGTATCTTGCTTCAGCTGCCATATCGCCTGCTTCGGCTGCTTTGTCGGTCACTTCTTCCAGTGTTACCAGGGCTGCCTTTGCCTCTTCCAGCAGTTTGCTTACATCGTTCAGCAGATCTGTCTGTACGGCTGCCGGTGCACCTGCACCTTTAACTGCCAGGATAGTATCTGCCAGAGATTTGGTATAGCCGATGACTGCCGGCAGGATCTGTTTGGAAGCCATGTCGATCATCGTCTTTGCTTCTATATTAATAGCCTTTGCATAGTTCTCATATTTAATCTCTACACGGGACTCAAGTTCTGCTTTTGAGAAAACTTTGTATTTGCCGAACAGTTCTACTGCCTTATCAGTTGCCAGGCACGGGATTGCATCCACCATGGATTTGATGTTCGGCAGTCCTCTTCTTTCTGCTTCTGCTACCCATTCATCGGAATAACCGTTTCCGTTAAATACGATTCTCTGGTGATCGGTTGCATATTCTTTGATCAGATCATGTACAGCCAGTTCAAAGTCATCTGCTTTTTCCAGTACATCGCATGCCTGTGAGAATGCATCTGCGACGATCGTGTTCAGTACCACGTTTGGTCCGGCGATGGAATCACGGGAACCTACCATACGGAACTCGAATTTGTTTCCTGTAAATGCAAACGGTGATGTTCTGTTACGGTCTGTTGCATCTTTTTCGAAATCTGGAAGAGAATGTACTCCTGATGCAAGTTTGTCACCATGTTTAGATTCTGTAGCTTCTCCTCTTGTTACAAGCTGTTTTACAACGTCCTCTAACTGATCTCCAAGGAAGATAGAGATGATTGCTGGAGGTGCCTCATTAGCTCCTAATCTGTGGTCATTTCCTGGTGTGGAAGCTGACATACGAAGTAAGTCTGCATGTTTATCTACTGCTGCGATGATCGCTGCTAAGATTAATAAGAACTGGTTGTTCTCGTGAGGAGTTTTTCCTGGATCTAATAAGTTCTTTCCTTCGTTTGTTACCATAGACCAGTTGTTATGTTTTCCTGATCCGTTAATTCCTGCGAATGGTTTTTCATGAAGTAAGCATTTTAATCCGTGGCGTCTTGCAACACGTCTCATTGTTTCCATTAATAACTGGTTGTGGTCTGTTGCCACGTTGTTTGAGTTATAAATTGGAGCTAATTCGTGCTGTGCTGGAGCTACTTCGTTATGTTCTGTCTTCGCACTGATTCCAAGTTTCCATGCTTCGATATTTAAATCTTTCATGAATCCTTCGATTCTTGGTTTGATGATTCCAAAGTAATGGTCATCCATTTCCTGGCCTTTTGGAGGCATTGCTCCGAATAATGTACGTCCAGTAAAGATCAAGTCTTTTCTCTGTTTGTATTTTTCTTCATCTACTAAGAAATATTCCTGTTCTGGTCCAACAGATGTGTTGACACGTTTTACATTTTTATTTCCTAATACATTTAATAATCTTGTTGCCTGGATATCTAATGCCTGCATAGAACGAAGAAGTGGTGTCTTCTTATCTAATGCTTCACCTTTGTATGAGCAGAATGCCGTTGGGATACATAAGATGCATGCATTATCTGTTTCTTTGATGAATGCAGGTGATGTACAATCCCATGCTGTATATCCTCTTGCTTCAAATGTTGCTCTTAATCCACCAGATGGGAATGAAGATGCATCTGGTTCACCTTTGATCAGTTCTTTTCCTGAGAACTCAAGTAAAACTTTACCGTCGTCTGTTGGATTAATGAATGCGTCATGTTTCTCTGCTGTCACGCCTGTTAATGGCTGGAACCAGTGAGTATAATGTGTGGCACCTTTTTCAATGGCCCATTCTTTCATCTCATTGGCAACTACGTCTGCAATTGCTGGATTTAATTCTGTTCCTTCTTCGATTGTCTTTTTCAGATCTTTGTAAACAGCTTTTGGAAGGCGTGCTTTCATAACACTGTCATTAAATACGTGGGATCCGAAGATTTCTGATACATTGATTTTTTCCTTCATAGAGTTCTTCCTTTCTTCTCTTACATTTGAAGCATAATCCATATGTTTTTTCTTCTATTATCTAACTGATAGTAGAAAAAAAGGGGCGACAAACAATATGAAACTAATTGTTTGACGCCCTTGTCAGTAACTTCACTGGTTATAGGATACAATGATTCTTTTTGAAAATCAAGCCCTTTTTTGTATTTTATCTAGTACTTTTATTTGATCGTTTTTTCGACAGATTTTCCATTCACTGTTTTGATTCCTACCAGGCGGAACTTGTAACTCTTTCCTACTTTTGCTTTTTTCTGTGTGTATGTAAGAGTCAGTGTTCCTGTTTTTTTGCTTGTTAATACTTTTTTATAAGAACCATTTCCTACTTTCATGTCTATGCGGTAGCTTGTGTATCCTTTTACATTTTTATATGTAACTTTGACTGTCTTGCTTCCGTATTTTGCTTTTGCTGCATAGGCTTTATAGTATTTCTTTACTTTTTTGCCTTTTTTCTTTGTGTATTTGTATGGTTTTACTTTAAACTTGTAGGATGTTTCTGATTTTACTGTGACTGTTTTCTTTGTTGTTTTTCCTACCGTTGTAAGTTTTTTGTATTTTCCTTTTCCAGCTTTGGCATAGATTACATATCCTTTTGCGGATTTATTCTTTTTCCATGTCAGTTTTACACTTCTTGTGGATGTCTGGGTCTTTGTGATTGGTTTTACGCTTGTTGTTGGTTTTGTCTGTGTTGTTGTAGTTGGTTTTGTTTCTGTTGTTGTTGGCTGTGTTGGTTTTACTGGGTCTGATGATGATTTTTTGCCAACTGCAAAAACATATCCTGCATCATTGCCATAATACATAGTACCATTTTCGTCTACACAAACATCTCTCATGCAATATTGTTTCCGATATATATTATTATCTTCATCATCTTGTGGTGCATATATATTTTCTATTTTATAATCTCCATTACCTGTAGAGTCTTTTATAGAATAAATTCCACCCTTCTCTTGATCGTTAATTGTAAAATACGCCTGAACCGAATTGTCTGCTTTGGAGATTAAAAATTCGCACTGTGCATATTTTGCCAGCACATCATCTATCACACAGTTTACAGTATAAGGATTTGTTGTTACATCTACCACCGCTGCATATCCTGGATCAGTATAAGGATTACCTACTGTTCCTGATAAATAAACTTTTCCATCATAAACTTCTGGTGTCATTGAAACAAACCCAGTTTTATATACCTGTACATGTTCACTTTGTCCAAAGGTTCCATCCTCATTAACTTTTACACCATATAAATTATTTGTTCCTGCCACGAAATAAATAGTTCCTGTTGTTTTATCATATGTAATTCCGCCACTAAACGTATCATTTACAGAAAATGTATCTACAGCCTTCTGTGTATTTGCATCAATACTTGTAACATTTCCAGCTCTATCAGAAACAATAATATAATTTCCTATATCAATTCCTTTTTTCCAGTAAAATGATCCTGTTGTAGACGTTATAATTTTCTGTATTGATTTTTCTTCATTCTCACTTGATGGATCTTCATCTGTTGTATCCAGTACATAGAAGCTTCCAGAATTTCCAAACGCTCCTGTTCCAAAATACAGTTTTTTATCTTTATATGTTAACTTTGATGCGATTGAGTCATCTGCTGTTTCACTGATCCAGACTGGTGTCAGTGTTTTCGCATCAAACGCTTCTATTTTATGATTTGTATATTCTACATAAACTTTTCCATCACCATATGCTATATCCGCATAGTAATCCTGTTCTCCATCTCCTGAAAACTTATGTTGTGCAACAATATCTCCTGTTTCTTTATCAAGCCTTACTACACGTTTATTTGCATTTTCAGCCAGATAAATATAATCACCAACAACTTTCAGATCAGTCATTGTTTCATATGTTGATCCAATCTGTTTGGCCCATTTTTCTACAGCCTCACTACTACTCTTCGCTGGCTGCACATCTGTCACTGCTGCTTTTGCACTAACACCTGATGTCATCAGCATGACAACAGATAATGCAACTGCCGCTGCACGTTTCATTGTTCTCATAAAATCCTCCTTGTTATGTCTCATTGATTCATTAGTTTCCTGATTTCTTTTTCTTTAAAGAAACCATATTTATATTTAACCCTGTTTAGTTTCTTTACAAAAACAGGCGTTAAAATCCATAAAAATACCACATTTGATACGCAGTATTCGATTGTTGTTGGAACCGAAGTCCCTAATACTGCCACATATCTCATAAACTGAAATCCATCTCCTGCTGCCAGCAGGGTCCAGATATCCATGACAAAGGAATATCCGATTCCTGATAAGATTCCAAAGACTGTCAATAGTATCTTACTGTGTTCCAGCCATTTTCTCTGATTTAAGATTCCTGCGATCCATCCGATCATTCCCCATGCGAGCATCTGAAATGGTGTCCATGGTCCTTGTCCAAAAAAGAAATTTGATACCACGGCACTTAAAGATCCGCACAAGAATCCTGGCTCTCTTCCAAATGCCATTCCACAGATGATCACCATCGCACTGACTGGTTTAAATCCGGGTGCAAATGCAAATATCACTCTTGATGCAACCGTCAAGGCGATCATCACTGCAAGTACAACACTTTCCCTTGTCTGTGGTTTTCTCTTTTCGTATTTGAAATAGTATGGAATGCAGGAAAGACATACGATAAAAATGATCACCGCATTTAACATACGCTTACCACCTCCTGCGGCAAGATGATCACTTCCTCAAAGTCTCTTGTAATCTTTGCACATTCTGTTGTATAGAAATAATTCTGTCCAAAAAATTCAGATGGTTCACCAATTCCTTCGATTTTACCGTCAAACATCATCCCGATACGGTCTGCATATTCTGCACAAAATTCCAGATCATGAGATACTATGAAAATGGTCTTTCCCTCATCTGTAAGTTTTTGCAAAAGCTCTCCAAATTTCCTGCTGTGTTCCCTGTCCATCCCTTTGGTTGGTTCATCTAACAACAAAATCTCCGGATCTGCAAGCAATACCTTGATCAAAGCCGCCATCTGTTGCTGGCCGCCACTTAGATCATACGGATGTGTCCGTTTTTCTTCCATAAGCCCTGCCATCTCTAACAGTTCATTGATCCTTTCTTCCCTGCCATTTGTCATTTCGCAAAGATCTGCAAACAACTCATCTTTCACAAACACCAAGGTTGGATCTTGCGGCATATAAACGATTTTCTTTTTATATTTTATTTTTCCATCATATTTCATCTGCTTTGCAATACATGAAAGAAGCGTTGATTTTCCACTGCCATTTGCTCCAACAACCGCAAAAATCTCTCCCAGCTTTACTTCAACCGATAAATTTGACAGTATGTCTTTTCCTTTTTCATATTCTGCATACAAATGATCGATCGAAAGCACTGTGCTTTCTGCACATTTTTGTTTCTTTCTCAAACGATAATCTTTTTTTCTTATTTGCTCTCTTACTTCTTCTATCTTAAAACTTGGTTTGATCTTAAATTTATCTTCCAAACGCAGAATCTGTGGAAGTGACTGTTCAAATGGATGATGTCTTTTTTGAAGATTGCCTGCAACTTCCAGTGGATTTCCATCTTCAATAATCTCTCCGTTATCCAAAATGACACATTGATCTGCCATTTCCATTACATCTTCTAAATTATGGGATGTCAAAATGATCGTTAATCCAAATTCCTTATGTAATTTCTGAAGCATCACAAGAAAATCCTTCCTCGCTGCCGGATCTAGCTGTGCTGTTGGTTCATCAAGAATCAATACTTTTGGATGCATTGCCATGACAGCTGCCAAATTTACCATCTGTTTTTGCCCGCCAGATAATTCATCGGTACTTTCGTGATAAATCTTTTGCAGATCAAAGTAATTGACAATCTCCGCAACGATACGCTTCATCTGCTCGTAAGGCATTCCTATATTTTCAAGCCCAAACGCAATCTCGTGCCATACCGTATCCATTACCATCTGCGCCGATGGATTCTGAAACAAATATGCAATTTCTTTTACGGAACGCAGATCGTCTAGTTGTTCAAGTTTCTGCCGATCATAAGAAATATCTCCTGATCTCTCCCCTTTCGGCATCAGTTCCTTTTTTAAATGTCTTAGCAGCGTCGTCTTTCCACTGCCGCTTGGTCCTGCGATCAATGTGATCTTTCCTTTTTTTATCTTTAATGATACCTGCTTTAGAGAATTTCTGTCTGAAAGCATATAGCGGAATGTTAAGTTATTAATTTCGTACATTAAAATTCTCCTTCCATAAGCATGGTAATAAAAATTGTAATCCCATCAATACCATCCATATTGCATCTTTCGTCTGAAATACTGGCATAATGATCATTGGATAAAAGAAAAATCTGGAATAATACTGCTTGTATGCCCATAAATTCAATATCGTCAAAATAAGAATCTCCATTATATGAATCCAGTCTTTTTTCTCCCACACAAACAAATGAAAATGCGTTCTTTTAAGGACTCCATAACCTCTTGCATTCATGGAATCTAACTGATCCATAGAAGATTCAAATGCCCATGTCGTTTCCATCGATACTGTATTCATCACACGCTGCACTGCTTTTTCTGATTTTAAAGATCTGCGTGTCTTTAAAATCTTCTTTGCTTGTTTTTGGTATCTTGGAATCAATCCAAATGCCATGGAAGTTACAACTCCTAATTTGGGGAAGATCTGTCCTGACAGATAAATCCACTGTTCCTTCTTTATATATTGGTTAAATATTGAAAATACCAGTAACAGATTTACCAACACGCATCCATAGTGAATCCCATAAAGCAACGCTTCCTTTGTAATTCTTAGATGTGCATCTGCATACAGGATCGTTCTTCCTCTTTGTACAAATATTGGATTGGTAACTGCCACGATCACGATCAAACCTGTAAATGGCAGAAATTTTTTCAAACTTCGATTGTGATACAGATACAACAGACATAAACAGATCATCTGAACCCCTGTCATCCATGGATGTCTGCTAAATGGTGCAAGCAAAAGCAGTCCTAAAAAATAGGAAAACACAACAAGCGGATGTGCTCTCTTTAGCGCCTTAATCATCTAAAGATCTCCTCTGACACATGTATACAGCCATTCAACCTTGTCACCATCATGAAGTGTACATTTTCCAGCCATATAATTTGGGAATTTTCCATTCACACGGTACATCCATCCGCTGTTTCTGCCACAATCAAATTCATATAAACCATCAATTCCTGCTACATATCCTCTGGAGATGTCAAGTTCCACTCCTGTACGTTTCAGGACATCCATGACAGTATCTCCCTCTTCAATCTTCATCTTTTTCTCAAAAATCTTTCCACCAGATGGTACTTTATAATTAGACTGAAGACTGTCTTTGTGAGAAAGTACTGTTTTACAACTGATCAAGAACTCACAATATTCTTCTTTTTTTGCTTCCTGTGTTGTCTTATGTTCTTGTGTTGTAACTTTCTGACTATGTGTCGTTGTTGTTTTCTTGGCACTCGTTGTTGCTGTTTTCTTTTTTACGATTGTTGTCTTATTTTTCTTTGTTGTTTTATCTGCTTTGTTCTTGTTATCTTTTTTGTTTTTCTTGTTGTCTTTCTTCTTATCTTTATTTTTATCGTTCTTCTTATCTTTTTTGTCGTTTTTCTTTTTCTCTGTTGTTGTCTTATTTTCTGTTGTATTATCATTCACAGCCTGATCTTTGCTGGCATTTTGTTCCTGTTTTGTTTCTTCTTTTTTCGCTGTATTGGAACATGCGGTCATTGAAACTGCCATCATAATTGAAAACAGCCATATCATATACTTTTTCATAAAAAATAGATCCTCCCATGTATACGGCATAAAAGGATCTACTCTGGCTTATTTACATAACAAAAAGACATGCATTCTTATTCATTTCTAAAAAGACTACATTTTATCATCTTATCTTTTGTCATTCTGGCACCATGAGGACGACTTCGTCGCTCGCAAAGTATATCCTTAGATCATGGCAAGTATTCCGGCTTAAGATCATCGTCTTGGCACCTTCCCAGTTTCCCAGTGGTATGTTGCTTTGACTCCTTATCACGGCGGCGGGACCGCTCAGGTTTTGCACCTGATTCCAATTTGAGATCTGATATATCAAATCACCATGAAATTATGCATTTCGTTTTTCTTATTTTCGTCTTTTTATTATGTAATATTTGTTCTTTAGTTGTCAAGATTTTCGAGTGTTTTTATAGGATTTCCTTGTTCGTTTCGATAACTTTTTGATACTTCATAGTTTTATCTGCTTTCCTGTTGGATCAATGCGGTAATTGCTTCGATAGATCAATCTGGAGACTGGTACGAACTGATATCCTTTTGCTTTGATATTTCTTATGATCTGTTTTAATGCCTGTTTGGTGCATTTTGTTCCAGTGTGCATCAGGATGATACTTCCTGGAGATAAGTTTTTATGTTCACATACTTTCTTTATTAATTGTTCTTTCGTTGGTTCCTGCCAGTCTAAGCTGTCTACGTTCCACTGAATAATATAATAATTCATTCTTCTTGCATTTTTTACAACAGATTCATTGTAATCTCCATATGGCGCCCGGAAGAGATCGATTTTGATACCTAATAATCCTTGGATTTTTTCTGTGACGCCTCTAATTTCTTCCTGCTGCTGTTTGTCTGTTAATTTTGTCATATATTTATGACGATCTCCGTGGCTTGCAATATCGTGTCCTTCTTCATAGATTGTTTTAATATCAGCTGGATATTTGCTGATCCAGTCTCCGCAAAAGAAAAATGTTGCTTTTACATTTTCCTGCTTTAGTATCTTTAAAATCTGTGGAATATCTTCATTGCCCCATGCGGTGTCAAATGTCAGTGCGATTTGCTTTTTGTCTGTATCTACACAGTAGATTGGAAGTTTTTCTTCCTGTGTTTCACTCCAGACATAGATGTTGTTTTGTATAAATTCTCTCGCAGATTGAATGCTGTCACTGTTTGTAAACCAGACGGCTGTTAAGACCAGTATGATAAAAACTGTCATTTTTCGAAACATTATTTTTTGTCTCTCTTTGTTTTTATCATTTTATGAATTCTGGTATAAAAAAAGAATCCTGCTTTTACAGAATTCTTTTTCTTATCTTTACTGACATTCTTTACCTTATAATATTGTCTATTTTACCTGTCCCTTCTGGATGATGGATACAATATTTAAATCTTTATCTAAAACGACTGCATTCGCATATTTTCCTTCTTCAAGGCTTCCATATTTATCATCGATTCCAATAGATTTAGCTGGATTTAAGGTTGCACATCTGACTGCACTTTCCAATGGAATATTCATTTTCTTAACAGCTGTTCTCATGCAATCCATTAAGTTTGTTGCGGAACCTGCAATTGCTCCACCTTCTGTCAGTGTTGCAAGGTTTCCTACAACAGTTACTGGCTGTCCACCTAATTCATACTGTCCGTCATCCATACCTGTTGCCATCATGCTGTCACTGATCAGCACGATTCTCTTATCTGTGAACATCTCAAAGGTTGCTCTGACACAGGATGGGTGAATATGAACTCCATCACAGATCAGTTCTACGAAACATTCGCTGTCCCTTGCTGCTCCAATAACTCCTGGTGTCCTGTGACCAAATGGCGGCATTGCATTGTATAGATGAGTAATATGATCGACACCTCTATGAATCGCTTCAGTTGCTGTATCATAATCTGCGGTTGTATGTGCGATTGATACATGCACTTCGTCTTTGACCTGATCGATAAATTCCATGGCTCCTTCTGTCTCTGGTGCAAGATCGACTAATTTTACAAGTCCGCCTGCTGCCTCCTGAAGTCTGTGGAAGAGATCAACATCCGCTGTTTTAATATCTTCTTCTTTCTGGGCACCTTTCTTTTCTTTGTTTACGAAAGGTCCTTCCATATTGATTCCGACAAGATCTGCACCTTTTCCATTCTTATGTTCTTTGGCTGCTTTCATTGCCTGCATTAACTGATCTTCAGGGATTGTCATTGTAGCTGGGCAGATAGCAAGTACTCCATTCTCTGCCTCATAATCGGCCAGTGCCTGAATGGATTCTTCGGTTCCATCACACATATCATGTCTGACACATCCATGAAAATGAATATCTACAAGTCCTGGAATCACATAGCATCCTTCGGCTTCTACTTCTTGATTATCTGTTGTCTCTTTGGCTACATATTCACCTTCTACATAGAGATCTTTTTTCTCAAATTTTCCTTCTGGTGTATAGACCAGTCCATTTTTTATGATCATTGTATTACCTCGATTCCCGTTACCATTTGTATTGTTCTTTCTGCTTTTATTTTAGCAGTCTGATACTGTACAATCAAATAAAACAGGGCTTTTTTGCCCTGTTTTGCTGAAACTGATTGTTCCTTCATGATGTGTTTTTGTTTGATCTTGTTTTTGAATGTACTTTCAATTTGTCTAGTGTTCTTTGCAAGACCATTCGGTTACGGTCAATTTCCATACGTTGACGCTATTGACCATCTGGTCTTCAAATGTCCAGTCGGACTTGTCAGAGTAATGACTCATGACCTTTGTTAAGCCTTGGATTTTGTCTTCTTTGGTATCTAAGATTTCTAATTTTCCTTTTCCGATGATACTTTGGTATAGGTAGGAAAATCCGCAGGCTGTTTGGTGTTGTACTAGTTCATGTTTGGTGTCTAATTCGAATCCTACGACACTTTGTTCTTTTGTCAGTTCTACTTTTTTACCTTCTTTGGCTCCGTGGAAATAAAAAATTAGTTGGTCTTCTTTTGATTCGTAACCGAAATTTAGTGGGAGGATATAAGTTCATT
>OLJA01001527.1_pt1 | contig 11566 bp, 6 predicted proteins | sample 1601401 | NCBI WGS metagenome assembly OLJA01 (sample SAMN01915217, study PRJEB22387) | human gut metagenome | isolation source: stool | host: Homo sapiens | place: USA | reverse complement strand
GGCTCCTTCGCCAAGGAGTTCATGGATGACCAGGCCGCTGGCGCTCCGAAGTTCAAGAAGCTGCAGGAAGAGTACAGCCACCCGCACCTGGAGACCGTTGGCCCGAAGCTGCGCGCCATGTTCTCCTGGAACAACCAGGTGGACGCCGATGCCGATATGGCCGAGTCCTTCAACGGCAAGATCGCTCGTACCCAGGTTCAGTGAGATTGCTTCGCTAGCTGCATAAGCTATTTAGCGAATTAGAAAGCGTCGCCCGCTTCATGCGGACGGCGCTTTTTGCATATCGTCGTGCGTGCGACGGTTGCGTACGTTCCGGCATAACGAAAGGCCGCCACCCAACTTGGGCGGCGGCCTTCAATCGCAGTTAATGCGATTAATCGCAATGAATGCGAGACGTTACTCAGCCACGGGCGATCTTGCCGGTGAAAGTGGCCATGTCGGCGTCGTCATCCTTGCCGTTGTTCCAAGAGAACATGGCGCGCAGCTTCGGACCGACGGTCTCGATGCGCACGTTGCCATATTCTTCCTGCAGCTGCTTGAACTTCGGAGCGCCAGCGTCCTGGTCATCCATGAACTCCTTGGCGAAGGAGCCGTCCTGGATGCGCTTGAGCTGGTACTGCATGCGCTTCTTGGTCTCCTCGGTGATGACCGTGGAGGTGTAGTCGCCGTACTGGGCGGTGTCGGAGCAGGACCAACGGGCCTTGTTCAGGCCACCCTCGTTCATGAGGTCGACGAGCATCTTCAGCTCGTGGCAGACCTCGAAGTAAGCGATCTCCGGCTGGTAGCCAGCCTCGGTCAGCACATCGAAGCCCATATCGCACAGGTGGTTGATGCCACCCATGAGGACATCCTGCTCGCCGAACAGATCGGTCTCGGTCTCCTCGGTGAAGGTGGTCTTGATGGCGCCTGCGCGCAGCGCGCCCAGAGCCTTGGCGTAAGCCAGGCACAGCGGCCAGGTCTTGCCATCCGGATCCTGCTCGACGGCCACGACGACCGGGACGCCACGGCCAGCGGCGTACTCACGACGCACGATGTGGCCCGGGCCCTTCGGGGCGACCATGAAGACCGGATGGTCCTCGGACGGCTTGATGTAGCCATAGTGGATGTTGAAGCCGTGAGCGAAGGCCAGAGCAGCGCCCGGCTTCAGGTTCGGCTCGACGTCCTTCTTGTACACGGCGGCCTGGTACTGGTCAGGCAGCAGGATCATCACCACGTCGGCTTCGGCAACGGCGTCAGCAACGGACTTGACCTCGAGGCCCTGCTCCTTGGCATACTCCACGGACTTGGAGGTAGGACGCAGGCCGACGACGACGTCGACGCCGGAATCGCGCAGGTTCAGCGCATGAGCGTGGCCCTGGGAACCGTAACCGAGGATGGCCACCTTCTTGCCATCGAACACGGACAGATCGGCGTCCTTTTCGTACCAGATAGTTGCTGCCATAATTGGCGCTCCTTTATTGTTTTTTGCGATTCGGAACTTGCTTTTTCCGAACAAACTCGCTATTTTCTATTCTTTTTTCGGTTGTTATCACGGCGAGTGATTCCTAGGATGTTGCTCCCCCCGGATTGTGTCCGAGGAACCACTCCGCCTCTCCTGCGGAACTGTTCTAGTACCGCTTTCTTTATGATGTCTGTTGGCGTTCACATAGTGGCTATATTCACGTCAAACGTTTTTTCTAAGGCTCCGAGCCACCCCAAGCGAAGCAGCCCGGCAAGCCGGTCGGCGTCACTTGGTGAAGTCGACGTTCTTCGTTTCCTTGCAGCTCAACACCGCGATGAGGCAGCACAGGGCCATCACACCGAGGTACAGGCCCACGGAATGCACGCCCCAATGATGGGACAGCCAAGTGGCGATGGTCGGCACGAAGGCCGCGCCGACGATGGCAGCCAGGTTGTAGCCGATGCCGGAGCCGGAGTAACGCACGTTCGCGTCGAACAGTTCCGGCAGGAAGGCGCCGATCGGACCGAACGCGGTACCCATCAGAGCGAAGCCGATGCACAGGAACAGCAGGTTGGTGGCGAAGTTGCGCTGACCGACGACCGCCGGGTCAAGCAGGAACGGGAACAGCAGGGCGAACGCGATAAGGCAGCAGGAGGAGATGATGATCACGCGCTTGCGGCCGAATTTGTCGGCGTTCACGCAGGAGATCACGATGAACGCGGCGAATACGCAGACGGCGATCATCAGCATGAGCAGATACTCCTGGTTGGTGAAGCCCAGGTTGCCACCACCCTGCTCGACGGTCTTGGTGCCCCAAGCGAGGGACCAGGTTGCCAGCGTGTAGAACAGCGTGTAGGTGACGGCCACCAGGAACGTGGCTTGGATGACTTCCTTCCAGCTCTTCTTGAACACTTCGGTAAGCGGGGACTTGACGACCTTCTTCTGCTCCTGGGCCATACGGAAGATCGGGGTCTCCTCCATCTGGACGCGGACGACGAGGCCGACGATCACGAGGATGGAGGACAGCAGGAACGGCACGCGCCAGCCCCAGGCAAGCATCGCGTCATTGTCGTTGAAGGTCTCCAGCAGGAAGTAGGTGCCGTTCGACAGGAAGAAGCCGATCGGGGCGCCCAGCTCCGGGAAGGAGCCGTACAGCGCGCGCTTGTCTTCCGGAGCGTTCTCGGTGGCCACCAACGCGGCGCCGGACCATTCGCCGCCAAGGCCGATGCCCTGCACGAAGCGGCATAGGCACAGCACGGCGACGGCCGCGACACCCCATTGGTTGTAGGTCGGCAGGCAGCCGATCAGGAAGGTGGCAATGCCCATGGTGAGCAGGGAGACCACCAGCGTGGTCTTGCGGCCCATACGGTCGCCGAAGTGGCCGAACACCAGCGAGCCCAGCGGACGGGCGATGAACGCGATGGCGAAGGTCAGCAGGCTGGCCAGCAGCGCGACGGTCGGATTGGTGGTGTCTCCGAAGAACACCTTCGGGAAATAATTCGCAGCGGCGGTGCCGTATGCGTAAAAGTCGTAGAACTCGATGGCGGTGCCGACCATGGATGCTGCGATCACGGTTTTGACCGAATCGCGGACCATCGCCTGCGCTTTGCCAGCGGCCGCTTCGACTGTACTCATTGATGTACTCCCTGTACGTCCTGTTACCGGTTCCCAACTTCCGCCGATAACGATGTTGTTTGTAGTTTTTCTGTTTTCTGTTGTGCGCTATGCCGGCCGGCTTCAAAAGGTTTTCGCTGCGTCTGCCTTGTGGGCTGCAACAAAAATGGCCCCGCATCATGCAGGGCCATCAACGTGTGTGTTACGCGCGCCTCAAACCCTGCCTTCGTTGGCGAGGGATTGAAGCCGCAATGCTCGAATCAGTCCGCCAACGAAAGCGGAATAATAATTCGTGCGGACAGCAGTACGTGTGCGACCATTCCGTTCATCGTGGCGAACCTCCTTTCGCAAAGTCATTTCCCCGGGCGGGATTTCCGCTCGAACTAAGCCGTAAACATAGGCGCGTCCATCTCCCCTATCCACTAAAGGTTCACTATGTGGACGCGCCGTTTCGCTTCATTTTCCAATCATTGGCGATCTAGCACCGTCATAGTCGCCGTCATTGTTGCGATTTCAACCGCAATGTCAGCAGACCCGCCAACAGCATCGAAACAGTGGCGACAGCGAAGATCAGCACGGTGGCACCGGTCGCCACAATCACCGCGGCGCAGGCAGCGACGCCCAGTATCGTGCCGAACGTATTGGCCAGACTATAAGCGGCAAGCGATCGGCCCACGGAACGCACATCCGGCAGCATCGCAAGATCCAAGCTTTGGCTGGCGCCATCGAACACCACGTATGCGAAGCCGGCAAGCAGGGCGTACAGCGCAACCGCCAGGAAACCGTCGTCCATCAGCAACGGCAGCAGCGCAGCGACCATGAACAACACGGCGGACGCGACGGCCGGAATACGCAGATCGCCAAACAGGCTGACGATGCGGCCAAGCAGCAACGCCGCAATCAAAGCACCGACAAACGTGCAGATGGCCATGACCACAACCACCGATCCGGCACCGGCAATGCCGAACAACCCGGCCTCATCGGTATTGCCGACGATATTCGGCGCCAGATACCACTGATATACGGCGATTCCGGCTGTGGCCGCAACGGCGAACATGCGGGCCGCGAATGCCACAGAAAACTTCGGCGCGTTCTGCGGCGGACGGTATTGCGAGAAGAAATCGCCTTTCTCAACATCCCTACGCGGCAGGTAGCTGCTGGCCCCTTCGAACGGCAGTACCAACAGCGTAACGACGGCCGCGACGACAAGCCAACCCGCGAATACCAGCATCGCGAAACCCGTAGTGCCATCCCAACCTTCGCCACCGGCATGCGGCGTCAGCGCAACAGCCACGGCGACGCCGACCAGCTGGCCAAGCGCCAGCCCCTTGCCGTGCCACGAATCGGCGCGGTCGCGGAACTTGTCAGGCACACGTTCGCCGAACGCGGCGGCGAACGGTATGGCCGCCATCGCATACGCGGCCTGCGTGGCCAGCCAGAAGAACACGGCCCACGGGAGAAAATCGCATGCGGAAAGAATCGCCATGCAGATAGCCGCCAATACGCTGCCGCTGACGATCCATGGCGTACGGCGCCCGAACCGGCAGTAGGAATGGTCGGAACCGACGGCGATGCATGCGTTCAGCAGGAACGTCATGATGGCACCTGCGATGACGAGCATCGCCAAATCCGTGACGCGGTTGATTCCCGACAAACGGCTGACGGTTTGCGGAATGAGCACCGTGTTGAACGCCGCCATCGGAGCGGACAGCAGCATTGAGCCAAGCGCAAAACCCGCAACGAGCCGGTTGGCCTGCATTGCGGTCGGCCTGGTGCCGTCCGGAGCGGTCATCGGGTCGCGCAGGTCGAGGAAGGACGATTCGAGGTTCGGCACAGCCACGTCAAGATGCGCGGCCGCGGTTAGGGGCGCTCCACCTTCCGATGCGATGCGCGCGGCCTGGGTTTCCGGACGCTCGTTGGACGCTTCCGGAATACGCGGATGCTGCTGCACCGACAGCCGGCGCATGGCCGCCTTCGCTTCGGGAGTCAGGGTCTTCTCATAATCGGGGCGATCGTCGATGCCCGGGCGGATGAACACCTGGCCGGGCAGCGGCTGCGGTTTGAATTCGTTATTCTGATTGTCTTCGGTCATATCTGCTGTTTTCTTGGCTTATCGCGTTTTCTGCTTGTCGCGTTTCATGTGCTTCGATACTCCACGCATGCGCCCGCCCGCTACGAGCGACACATACGAAAATCGCCCGGACGCATTGCTTCAGCGCATTCGGGCGATTCTTCAACGCAACTTACGATACCAACACGTGCGGCCACTGCCGTCCGCCCGACGGACCGGGTGCGACGGACCGGGTGCGCGACCGCAAGGTGGAACGCAATCGCAAGGCCGTACGTAATCGCAAGAAAATACGTAATCGCAAGAAATTTTCCGTCAGGCGACGACAGGCGGATTGGCGATCAGATCATCCGAACGGTGGTCTCCCGCGGAATCCTCCCATTCCAACATGGCGACCGGCGTAGTGTTGTCCACACCGAGACCGCGCTTCGGCTCGAACGTCAGCGTGGCCTGGCTGGTTTCGCCGCGCCAGGTGAAGCTGATGGACGTGTCGTCATCGGTGGTGTACGAGAACGTGCCGTCGAACGCGTCGAGCTCGTTGCGGAACTTCGCGAGCGCGTTCAGCGCCTTGACCACCGGACGCTTGAGATTCTCGTCGATTTCCGCGGTGGAATAGTAATGGCGGTTGATGTCGCGGCCGTTGTTCGTCTTGCGCAACAGCTCCATGTCGTTCCTGCCGGCAAGCGCGCCGACATAGTAGACCTGCGGCACGCCCGGCAGGAAGAACTGCACCGCGCGGGCGGCGATGTAGTGCTGGTCGTTGCACCCGAGCGCCGAATAGTAGGTGCTGTTGACCTGGTAGAGGTCGAGATTGGATGCGGCGGCGCCAGTGGCTGCCTGGGATTCGCCGTGGGTGTTGGCGTGGATGGTGTTGACGAGGTTGTCCACGTCCTCATCCGGCACCAGGCCCTTGAGCGAGCGGTCGAGCTGGTCGGAGCCGATGTCGATCACGCCGATGCCGTCGTGCGTGTCGAGCACGGTGACGGCGTTGTTCGGGCGTATGTCGGTCCAGTGGGCGACGGGCTCGACGTGGCCGGTGCTCAGCGCGTGCAGCAGCAGCGGAGGCAGGGCGAAGTCGTAGACGCGGTCCACCTTGGATGCGATTTCGACCTGCTTCTTGTAGTAGGAGTGCACTTCGATGAGGATTTCCAGACCGCGCTTGACGCCTTCCTCACGCAGACGGGAGATCAGCTTGAAGGTCTTCGGGGTCATGAAGCAGCTGGTGCCGGCTTCCTTGGCGCCATAGCCGACGGCGTCGAGGCGGATGTAGCTGACGTGAGAGGCGGCCATCTGGTCGAAAATCGACATGAGGTATTCCCAACCCTTGTCGGAATCGGTGTCGATGTCCACCTGCTGCGGGGTGAAGCTCACCCAGACCAAGCGCGTCTTGCCGGCGAACTTGTAGTGGGTGAACGGCAGGCCCGGACGCGGACGGTAGATGCCGGCCAGGTCCTCTTCGGTGGCGCCGTTCGGGAACACGGAGCTCATGGTGAGGAACATCGGATAGTATTCGGACTCCTCGCCCTTGGCCAGCACGTCCTGGAACTGCTTGGATTCCCAACTCATGTGGTTGACGATGGCGTCGACCATGATGTCGTGGGTCTTGGAGAGTTCGGCGACGTCGTCCCAGCTGCCGAGACGTTCGTCGACCTTGGTGTGATCGATCGGGTCGAAGCCTGCGTCGGCGCCGTCGAACGGGGTGAAGAACGGCAGGATGTGAACGCCGTCGTACACGCCGTCGAAGCGGGTGCGCAGAATGTCGGTCATCGACTTGATGGTGCCGTCGCCAAGGCGGTCGGCGTAAGTGATGAGCTGCACCTTGTTTTTCATGGAGCCTCCTTCGGTTCCAAAAAGTCGTTGCGAGATTCTTTGCGGGAGTCCTTACGGCCATTCCCACGGTTGTGTCGAACCGGTTCGATATTACCGCAAAATGGGGCTCGACACCAAAACCGCAACCGGTGTTCGGGCGTGTCGAACCGGCTTTCGGCCGAATCGCGGCGCATGTCTCCGGCGCCCGATTCGAAAGCGACGGACATGCGGGGGCAGCCGCGAGCGCAGGGCCCTCAGCCTTGGGCACAGGACTTCAACTGCGGGCGCAGTCCGTAAGCTGGCCGACCTGCTTAAAGTAACGGTCGGGTTCGAGGCCGTCGACGGTCGCCACGTTCGTCATATGCACGCCGTCGAGGCCGCCGTATTCGACGATCACGTCCAGCACGCGCTCCTGCCACGTCGGTTCAAGATACGGGTCGACGGCGTTGCTGCCCAACGCGCGCATCGCACAGACAAGCGCGTGCGCGCCCCAATTCGACGTGCCGGCCACCACCAGCTGGTCGGTCGGCACCGTGCAGGCGATGTTCTCGCCGTGGTCGACCACCCCTTCGATGGCGTAGTCCTCCACACGGCCCATGCCGATCTCGTTGCCGCCGTCACCCACGCCGATCGTGTGCAGGCCGAGCAGCGCGAGCTGGCTCAGCGGCGCGGTCCATTCGGTGATGTCGATGCCGCGCATGTTGTGCGGGCTGCCGTCGCGCGCCGGGCCGACGCGTTCGATGTAGACGAGCGTATCGATATGTTCGGTTTTGGCAAGGTCGATGACGCCGTTGAGCCAGGCGTCAAAACCGCCCTTGGGATTGGCATTCGGCGCGATCAGCACGTGGTCGTCCGGCAGGAAACCCAATGCGGACGGGCGAATCACCGGCGCGCAGCATTCGTCGCTGACCAGCCATGCGTCGCCGCCAATCGCACGCAATGCCATGCATACTTCCAGCGCACCCAACGGGCCGTCCGTTTCCGCAGCGGGTTGCGCGGCCTTCGGAATGTAGAAGCCGGTGACCACCAGCGCGCGGGCGGGCCGACCTTCCTTGCTGCCCGACAAGTGGCGTGCGGATCGGAACAAATCGCCGCGCGAATACGTCATCAACGTTTCGGAACCGCGTCCGACGTCGGCTCCCGCCATGCGTGCGATACGCGCGATTTTCGGATAATACCGCCAATCCAGCATGCTCATGTTGCGTTCCTTCCGTGGTCTGGGTTTTGTTTTTGCGATTGCGATGCGTTGCGCGTAAGGGGCGTGCGGTTCACCCGACGGCCGGCAGCCGTGTCAGCCGGCCGCCGCGTTAACTGATGGCGCCGAGGGGGTCGCCGTATTGCGCGGTGTCGCCGACCTGCGCCGATCGGTGCAGTATGCCGGCAACGGGGGCGGTGATTTCGGTTTCCATCTTCATCGCCTCGAGTACGACGATCGGCTCGTTTTCCTCAACGTGCGCGCCATCATCGGCGAGCCAGCGGACGACCGTGCCGGTGATGGTCGATTCGATAGGGGTGTCTTGGGTGCTTGCGATATCCGAGTTTGCGGCGGTCTGCGTGCCCGATCCTGCTGGAACGGACTTTTGATAGGCGTTCAGCAGGGCTTGGATGACCGATTCGCCAGAATCGGACGTGAGGGCAGGGTCCCCCGTTGCGCCGGCTCCAGCCAATCCGGCCAGCCCCGCGCCCAGCGCGGCGACGGAGGCGAGCGAAGCGGGCAGGCCCAATCGCACGCGTTTGCCATCGACCTCGACCCAGCTTTCCACCGGTTCGGGCGCTGCGGCCCGGCGACCCGGTTTGCCGTCGGCCAGCGTGCGCACGTCCACGGAAGGCAGGAATTCCTCTTCGATCCAGCGCGTGTAGACGCCGAAATCGCCGTCCGTCGCCACGAAAGCTGGCTGTTCGAGCACGGCCTGGTCGAATTTGCGGACCGTTGGCACGCCGGCAATCGCCAGCTCATCCAATGCGTGGCGGGCGCGCGTCAGACAGGCCGAACGCGACGGCGCGGAGACGATCAGTTTGGCGATCATCGAATCGAACTGCCCCGGAATCGCGCCGCCTTGCGCAACGCCGGAATCGAAGCGGATGCCCGGTCCGGTCGGCACGTTCAGCCGCTCGACGATGCCGGGGAACGGTACGAAACCAAGGGATGGATCCTCCGCGTTGATGCGGAACTCGATCGCATGCCCATGCGGAACGGGGGTGCCGTGTTCCAAGCCGGGAATGTCGGTGACATGCGCGCCTTCGGCGATCGCCAGCTGTGCGGCCACCAGATCGACGCCGGTCACCTCTTCTGTGACGGGGTGTTCGACCTGAATACGCGTGTTGACTTCCATGAACGACATCGTGCCGTCCGGATCGACCAGAAACTCAACGGTTCCGGCGCTTTCGTAGTGCGCACGGGAGCAGATGGCGACGGCCGCGTCTTCCAGCGCCCGGGTGGTTTCAGGGGGTAGGAACGGCGCTGGTGCCTCTTCGATGAGTTTCTGATTGCGGCGCTGCAGCGAGCAGTCGCGCGTGCCGACGGCCACAACGTTGCCCGCGCCGTCGCCGAGGATCTGCACTTCGACGTGGCGCGGGCGGGCGAGGAATCGTTCGATGAAGCAGTCGCCGTTGCCGAACGCCAGCTCGGCCTCGTGCGTGGCGGATACGAACGCCTCGCGCACGTCTTCCAGCCGGTGCACCACTTTCAGACCTCGACCGCCACCCCCGTAGACGGCTTTGATGGCCAGTGGCAGGCCGTGTTCCTTGGCGAACTTGATGACTTCGGCGGGGTCGTGCACCGGTTCCGTGGTGCCGGGGGCCATGGGCGCGCCGACTTCGGCCGCGATGCGGCGCGCTTCGACTTTCGAGCCGAGCGCGCGGATGGTGGCGGGCTGCGGACCGATCCACGTCATGCCGGCGTCGATGACCGCCTGCGCGAATTCCGCGTTTTCGGCAAGGAAACCGTACCCGGGGTGGACGGCGTCGACATGCGCCTTGTGCGCGGTTTCCACGATGGCCGCGATGTTGAGATACGTGCTTTGCGCGTCGGATCCGCCCAGTGCGTAGGCCTCGTCGGCGGCGTGCACGAACAGCGCGTCCGCGTCGGGGTCGGCATAGGCGGCGATGGCGATGCGGCCGGTGTCATGGCAGGCGTGGATGACGCGCATGGCGATTTCGCCACGGTTGGCGATGAGGATGCGCCGTAGTTTCGGGGTTGCGGGCGATGGCGACGACAATGATGGCGACGGGGATGGGAGCGCCGTTGCGGATGGTGCAGTCGATGCGGATGGCATTATCGAACCTCCTTGGTGGGGTACGCAGGTTGCGGAGTAGACGTGGCATGGGCGGAAACGACGTGGAAGCGGACGCATGCGCCTGGTGGCAACTGCCCGGCCACGTCCAACGATTCCGGTTCAAGCACGGCGATTACCGGATATCCGCCGGTTACAGGCTGGTCGCGCAGAAAAATGACCGGTTGTCCGCTGGTCGGCACTTCGATTGCGCCGGATGGCGTGGCCTCGCTGGCCAGTTCGCGCGTGTCGATGCGTTCCACGGGTGCCGCTCCCGAAAGTCGCAGGCCAACACGGTTCGACTGCGCGGTCACTGTCCACGTTTGCGTCAGGAATGCGGACAGGCCGGCTGCGGTGAACCAGTCGTCGCGCGGCCCCAATCGCACGTATAAATCCGTAGGTCTGCCGGGTTTCGGCAGGTCGGTCGGCCATGGCTGCGGCAGGCCGACGCCGGCATCGCACGCCGTGGACGCGGTACGTATGGCGAGCCGCTGTTTGGCTGCGATCGGGCGCGGGCCGATGCCGCTCATCGTGTCCGTTGCAGCCGAACCGAGGGTTGTCGCGACGCCGAAACCGCCGCGTACGGCCACATAATCGCGCAGGCCGCTGGTCGGCGGGGCGATTGACAGCACGTCCCCGTCACGCAGCAGAACCGGTTGTTGCATGGCGATTGTGGTGCGGTCGGCGGCATCGTTCGATGCGTTCAAGACGGTCCGGCCACTGCATCCACCGGGGGAATTTGGGGTGAACGTGCCGTTTGAGCCGCCTTGACTATCTTGCGATTGCCGGCTTCCGGTAATCGTCACATCCGCCGAAGCGCCCGTCACCGCCACGACCACACTGCCGATGGCACGCATGCGCACGCCACCACCGGTGATTTCCAACACGGGGGTATTAGCGGGGTTGCCGACCAGTGCGTTGGCCAAGTGGGAAGACGTGCGATCGGCGGCGCCGGAACCGGTCACGCCCATGTTCGCGGCGACACGGCCATCATCTTGGAAGGTGGTGAGCAGGCCCGAGCGGAGGACTTCGAGAGCCGGAGTCGAGGCCGAGACGGACATGGAATCTGGCGCCTGCGAAACTTGAACGGAATCGGACACAGAGGCAGAAACAGAAGCCGAACCGCCGGAAACGGCGTCACGCACGGGCGTAAAACGCACGGTGTCGCCGGGCTGCAACAGCGCGGGCGGGTCGGCCCGCTCGTCCCACATCGGCGTTTCCGTGTGGCCCAGCAACTGCCAGCCGCCCGAGCTGACGCGCGGATACACGCCGGAAAACGTGCCGGCAAGCCCCACCGCGCCCGCGGGCACGCTCAGCCGTGGCACTTTGCGGCGTGGCACATCGAATATCGGGTCGCCGCCG
>OLJA01001525.1_pt1 | contig 11567 bp, 9 predicted proteins | sample 1601401 | NCBI WGS metagenome assembly OLJA01 (sample SAMN01915217, study PRJEB22387) | human gut metagenome | isolation source: stool | host: Homo sapiens | place: USA | reverse complement strand
TATGAACTATATTAAAAGCACAAGGATGTCGCCGGGAAATAACAATTATAATCGCAATGCCGCTACAAGCTACACAGATTCAAGCAGAGGCGGATTTGATGCAAAACAGTAGTTCTTACGGAGTATATTCTTAAAGATGCATGGTTTTAAAAACTATGCATTAGGAGTGTACAGCGTATAGCTATAAGCATCTGATAAGATTATGATTATACGGTGTACATTCTTTTTTTGATTTAAACTATAAAAAGTGCTCTCAAAATTCTTCGTTCAGAAGATACCGGGAGTGAATTAAAGAGTATGGAGGAAAAAGATGAGCTTATTCGCAAGTTTACAAAACGGGGTTTCCGGATTAAATGCTGCATCATCGGGTCTTAACACGACAGCACACAATCTTGCCAATACAAAGACAGCGGGATATACGAGGCAGCAGACAATCCAGAAGGATATGTATTATCAGACTTTCAAAGTATCAAATAATGGTGCTATGAAGATAGGAATGGGAACATATGTCGCAGATGTGCGTCAGATAAGAGATATGTTTCTTGATAAAGAGTACAGATTGCAGGTCAGCAGACAGACATTCTATGAAAAACAGGTTGAATGTGAGCAGGAAGTAGAGGACATCTTCGGTGAAAATGAGGGTGTAGAGTTTAGAAACTCTATGGAAAGTATGTGGGAAGCAATTCAGAACTTGTCAACAAATCCTGAAAGTGTAGTAAACAGACAGCTTTTTATAGCACAGTGCGAATCATTTATAGAAACAGCAAAAAATGCTTATACAGCCATTACAAAGTATCAAAGCGGATTGAATACGGAAGTGGCGAAACAGGTAAAAGAAGTAAATGACATAGCAGACAAGATAGCAGCATTAAATAAGACGATAGCTGAAAAGGAGGCATCCGGTGTTGAAAATGCCAATGATTATCGTGATCAGCGAAATCTTCTCATGGATGAACTTGCAAAATATACATACTATACCTACAACGAAGATATAGATGGCAAAGTTCAGATATATATAAACAATGCACCACTGGTTATAGAGACAAAGGCATTTCATATGAAAACGGAAAGTGCCACACAGACAGGTCTTTATAATGTTGTATGGGAAAGTAATGGTTTCGGAGATGTCTACAAGCAGGATGAAGCGTATTCGACAGCTAAAAAGACAGATACAGGTACACTTTACGGAATACTTACGGCAAGAGGAAATAAAAATGCAGTTTACAGTGATGTTCCACAGCAGCCCGATCCAAATGATAAAAAGTATCTGAATGCGGATGGTTCGTTCAATCAGACTTTATATGATACAGATTATGGCAAATATAAAGACAAGGTTGAGCTTTACAACAACACTATAGGAAATTCAATACTTACACAGGCAGAAGCACAGTTTGACCTTCTTATAAATGGAGTTGTAACAATGTTAAATGATGTGTTCTGCCCAAATCTAAAGGATAAAAATGATGATGACAGGATTACGATAAAAAGTGCAGTTGAGGGTACAACAAAAGATGCAAACGGCAATGATATAACATTTAAACTCGATACATCCAAAAAATATAAGCTGCTTGATGTCACGAACAGCCCGGTAGGAGCAGATGATGATGAAACTATCGGAACAGAGCTGTTTGTCAGAACAGGTATGTCAAGATATACAAAGATAACTCTTGACCATCAGGTTTATTCCGACAGCTGTGTAGATTCAGACGGAAATCCGCTGGGACTTGCAAAAGACAATGGCGATGGAACATATACATTATATGTTTACAATGAAGAAAATGTATCAATAGAACAAGACAAGACAGACGGCAAATATACATATAATTATCATGATGATAAAGACGGTTACACTGACAAGACAACAATGTACACTATCACAAATCTTCAGATAAATCCTGACATACTTGCTGATTATTCGCTTTTGCCGGTAAAGGAAAATTCAACCGGAGGAGATTCAGGTGCATATGCACAGGATATATATCAGAAAATTCTCACGGCATGGAAGTCAGATTTTGCAGTGCTTGACCCGAATACCAAAACTTCATATACATTTGATGAATATTACAATGAAATGATAGGAAACTTTGGTACAAGAGGAAGTGTATGGCAGACGATAGTAGATAATCAGGAAAAAGAAGTACAACAGGATGAGGAAAAGCGTCAGCAGATAGCCGGTGTATCAACGGACGAAGAACTTGCAAGCCTTTTGACATACCAGCACGCATACAACGCAGCGTCGAGATATATAAATGTAGTAAATCAGATGCTTGAACATCTGCTTGAAAGACTCGGATAAAACATATAAATGTACTGTCAGTATCTTCTAAGAACGAATCTATCTCAGGATTTTTCCTTTAGAAGCTGCCGGGAGTACATATAAATTCAGGGGAGGAAAATATATGGCATCAACATTTTTTGGATTAAACATAGCTGTATCCGGAATGAACACATACAATGCCGTGTTAAATACAACAGCACACAACATATCCAATACTAAGACAAAAGGATATTCAAAGCAGGTTGTAAACCAGCAGGCAAAAAATGCATTGTCGCTCAGAACATCATTCGGAATGCAGGGTACCGGTGTTGAGGTTACTGAGATAGCAAATACAAGAGATTCTTATTATGACTATAAGTACAGAAAAAGTACAACAACATTTGGATATTATGATGCGGCAAAATATTATATGAGCAGCATAGAAGATTATTTATATGTAAAGGATGACAAGAGTGGAGGACTTTCAACATCGCTTGATTCATTCTTTAAATCACTTATAAATATGACGACTGATTCCACGGATACAACAAAGAGGGCAGAGGCAGCAGGTTATGCCGATTCACTTGGAGAGTATGCAAGGAAAATGTCAATGAATCTTCAGACACTTCAGAATGACCTAAATACTGAGATAAGTTCTACGGTTAAGCAGATAAACGCATATGCAGAGCAGTTAGCTTCACTTACAAAGCAGATAAATTCGCTTGAAGTGTACGGAGGACAGGCAAACGATCTGCGCGACCAGAGAGCGAGGATACTTGATGAACTTTCGGCACTTGCCGATGTAGAAGTTACGGAAAAAGTTCCTGAGACAGGAAGCGGACTTCATCAGTACATAGTAGCACTCGGAGGTAATATCCTTGTAGACACATATTCATATAAAACAATATCTGTTGAAACATCTGCGACAAAAGACAATCAATGTGATATTCAGGGACTCTACGGACTTAAATGGAGTGACGGTCAGACATTTAATATAAGAAGTACGATACTTGGAGGAAAACTTCAGGCATTATTTGAGATAAGAGATGGAAACAATGGTGAAAACTTTACTGCAAAGCTTACTGACAATGGCAACGGAACCTGCGTAGGCAAGGATGCAAAAGGAAAATCGACCATCACATTATCAGCAGAGTCGATAACGGGAGCTAACAACTGCGATCTTGCAAAACTCAGCATACCGGAGTCAAATGCCTGCCTTACGATAGGAGGCATAGATTATAAATATGATTCATTTGAAGTATCAGTGGCATTGGATGGAACATACACATACACATTTACATTGTCAGAAAATCTTGATGCAACATCGACTACTAACATAGAAAAAGCTTATAAAAAAGGTGATTCGGCATCAATAGGCGATTCGGTAGATTTCAGAGGAATACCTTATTATATGTCACAGCTCAATGAGTTTATAAGAACATTTTCGGCGAATGTAAATCAGCTTCAAAATGCAGGATATGATATGAACAATGACCATGGTGTAGATTTGTTTGTAGGACTTGACAGCAAGACAAACAAGCAGATGGATATGATTGAACTTATCAGAAACACAAAAGATGGTTATTACTATCTCAATGGAAGCAAAGTATTTTCGTTCTCAGGAAATATAGATGACTCTACAGACCCGACGAAAATAACAGCAGGGGCAGATAAAAATGATGCAACACTTATAGATTACCTTAAAAACAATGAATATACGATAAAAAAGGATTCAGAAGAAGTTGTAAGCAAAAACGGCATAAAAGGAAAAATATACACACTTGTCAATAAAGACGGTGATGATACAGATACAATATTTATACCGGATGATGCAAAAAACATCTTCTCATTCAGCTCGTCTTCAACAGAGGATGCAAACGGAGATGTTCATTCATCATATTATGGAATTACGGCGGCACGCTTTCAGGCAAACAAGAATGTTGTAAAAGACGGAAGACTTATGGCAGCAGCTAAATATCCGCAGGAAAAAACCGGTTTATCAGAATCAGGAAACCTTGACAGACTTGTTGCATTGCAAAACGATCAGAATATATTTAAGCAGGGAACACCGACGGCATTCCTTCAGATAATGACTGCAACGATAGGTGTAGATTCAAGTAAAGTTGTCGCAGCAGCAACGAACTCAGAAAATATACAGAAATCCATTGAAAACAGAAGACTTTCTGTGATGGGTGTAGACGAAGATGAAGAAGCACAAAACCTTGTTATCACGCAGAACCTGTTAAATGCACAGTACAGGGTTATTTCAGTTATGAATGAAGTGCTCGACAAGCTGATAAATCAGACTGGAGTATAAAACACCAAACCTGACGGTTTGGTGTAAGAAAATGCTTAACAGCATTTTCCACAAACTGAGAAATACCAGTTTGGAGATTTGGTGTAAGAGAATGTTTAAACAGCATTTTCCACAAATTGAGAAATATTAGTATAACGGTTTGGTGTAAGAGAATGCTAAAAATTTTTTTCTCAAGTTTAAAAGTATAAATTTAGCAGTTCAGTGTAAAAATGTCAGCCGATATTATAGGTGATAAAACAAGGGGGAATAACATGAGAGTTACAAATTCTATGATTTCAAATAGTGCTTCGGCACATATTACAAATGCGAAGAATAGTCTTTTAAAATATTCAGATCAGTACACAACACAGAAAAAGATACAGAGACCTTCTGATGATCCGACAGTTGCCGTTCGTTCTCTGAAACTTCGTACAACATATTCACAGCTTACACAGTATGCTGAGAAAAATGTTCAGGATGCCATGAGCTGGATGGACACAACAGAGACGGCACTGGAAAATATATCAAAGAAGTTTGACAGTATGAAATCATATTTCAACCAGGGTGCAAATGATTATCTCAAGGCAGATGACAGAAAATCAGTATTGAAAACTTTACAGCAGTATGTAAAGTCAATCTTTGAGGATGAAGCAAACACGGACTATTCAGGAAGATATGTATTTACCGGGTACCGTACTGACACATCACTTTTATTTGAGGAAAATACTGACAAGCTTTCATATCAGATAAAAGAAGATTTTTCATATGCTTCATTTGACAGCATCACGGTAGTAACAGGTGGTGCAAATTACAGTGATACAGTAACGGACGGTCAGACATATACAGATGCGACAGCAAAGACAAATAATGTATATCAGTTAAGACTTTCTTACGATAATTGCTCAAAAGATGCATTTAATCAAACAGGTTCAAACGGTACAGGCATAGCAATTTCATTTACATATAAAGATGCGGCGGGAAAGACACAGACAGAGGTTTATGCAGCAGCAGGATATAAAGGAACACCGGCAGCATCCGGAAATATTATAACTCGTGCATCAACAGATACAAACGCATATGATGTAGGCGATGATGAGATGGTTTATCTCTACGATACCGGAGAGGTGCTCGTAGGCAAGACAAAATATGCGGATATACAGACAAAGCAGGCTGATTTCAGTGTAACATATGTAAAAAATGATTTTGAAAAAGGTGACATCAGACCAGAAATGTATTTTGAATGTACAGCATATGATTCAGTCAACAATAAGACAACAAAATATGCAGATCCAAGTAATCAGGAAATCCAGTATGAGATAAACTATAGTCAGAACATAACAGTAAATACGCAGGCAAAGGATGCGATAAGCACGGATATTTACAGAATGGTAGACTATATAGCCAAGACGGTAAAATATGTCGATGAAGTAGAAACAAAACTTGAAGAAGTGGAAAAGATGATATCAAACACTACAGACAAAGACAAACTTGCAACATTAGAAAGTCTTAAGACATCACTCGAAACGGAAAAAGACCTCCGTGGAAAAGTAATGACGGAAGCTTTTGGTATGGGTCTTACGATGGTAGATGAAGCAGGTCAGAAAGTAAGTGTTGCAACATCAGAACTCGGTGCAAAATACAATAGAGCACAGCTCACATACAATAAGCTTCTCGATGAACAGACAGATGCAGAAGATAAGCTTTCAGAAAATGAAGATGTAAGTCTTACGGATGTGTATATAAATCTTACACAGGCGGACAATCTTTATCAGGCATCACTCTCAGCAACGGCTAAGATACTTGGAAATTCACTTCTTAATTATATTTAGAATTTTAGGATAATATGTAAATGGCAATGTTAATTATATTTAAAATTTTATGATGCCATATAGATATACCTGATGATTATAATTAAAAATTCAGAATAATCTGGATTGAAAATAAATAATAAATAAACGAAAATTATTTTATGAGAACAGATGGAAAGGATGCCGGAGGTGATGAATAGAGGTTCATTACTTCCGGTATTCTAAATATGTACTCTTGGCATCTTCTCAAAACGAGTCATTTCGGCTGGATTTACGATATGCTGTTTCCATTTTCTCGTCGTACACACCGTGTACGCATACATACTTTGTATGTATTGCGAAAATGTCATTGTATATCAAAAATCCATCTCGGAAATTTTCGTTCAGAAGATTCCAAGGGCACATTAAATTCAGAACGGAGGTTTGTATGAAAATAGATACAAAATATTTCGGTGAGATAGAAATAGATAATGATAAGATAATTCACTTTGAAAATGGAATTATGGGATTTGAGGAATATAAGGACTTCACTCTTTTATACGACAGCGAAGCAGAGAAAAAGCCGTTTTTCTCATGGCTTCAGTGTGTGACGGAAAAGTCGCTCGCTTTTCCGGTTGTAAATCCGCTAAATGTCATAAAAGACTATAATCCTGTAGTAGAAGATGCACTTCTTGAACCACTGGGTGAACTTAAAGATGAAGATATAGTTCTTCTTGTGTTTGCCACTATACCAAAGGATGTAAAAGACGCATCAGTAAATATGAAAGCACCCGTCATAGTAAATGCAGCAAATGGAAAAGCTATCCAGGTAATACTTGAAAAAGGTGACTATAAGATAAAGCATAAGATTATAGAAGATATTAGTAAAGAATAGGAATGGAGGATAGTATGTTAGCATTAGCAAGAAAAATAAACCAGTCGATAATGATAGGCAGCGACATAGAGATAACATTGCTTGAAATAAAAGGCGACCAGGTGAAGATAGGAATAAATGCACCAAAATCCGTACCTATATATAGGAAAGAAATTTATATGCAGATACAGGATGAAAATAAAAAAGCATCAGAGGGTGAAATAGATGTAGAAGTATTAAATAAGTTATTTTCCGGCAAAGCCTAAAATAAGGCGTGGAATTGCCGATATAAAGGATAAAGAAGTTTATGACATTTTTGATTTGGGTTTAATAAGCAGAGCAAAAAACTCATATTTGCTGTAAATTTTTTTGCATTTATGGCAAATCAGATTAGATCAGATTGAAAAGACAAAAAGAAACAAAAAATGTTACAGTATATGTCAATGGTATCGGTACAAAAAAATTAGTAATCAGTAATTATATCAAAGATTTAATTTTTATTGTACAGGGATAATCATAAAAATTCGGGAATGTAATATAAATGGATTTTTTGCAATTTCGGATAAGCAGCACATAAACATGAAAATCACACGGAGGTGACAATATTATGGAAATAGAATCAATAAAGTCAGTAGGAGCAGCAAACTCAGGAGCAGCATCATCTTATGTACCGCCTGTATCAGATACTTCAGGAAATTCTGTTAAAGTTGTCAATGATACACAGAAAGCAGCAGCGACACCAAGTGAAAGCAATAGCGATTCAAACAATCAGAGCGAAGTGCAAAATCAGGCAAATGAAAATCGAAAGGTAGCTAAGAGTACAATAGACAGCACTATATCTGAGACTAACTCAAAGATAAAAATGTCTAATACTCAGTTGAAATATCATATAGATGAAGAAACTCAGCGTATATCTATCAAGATCATTGACAAGGATACAGACAAAGTTATCCGTGAAGTTCCACCTGAGGAAACACTTGAAGCAATCAAAAAGATATGGGAGATTGCAGGTATCATAGTAGATGAAAAGAGATAACAGGTACAATTATCAGGTAATTGTTTGGTGTACCTGCTTAGAATAGGAGGGTTATTATGCCAATAAGAATGACAGGACTTACATCAGGACTTGATACAGAGTCTATAGTAAATCAGTTAATGTCAGCACAGCGTACAAAACAGACAAAAGTTGAAAATAAAAAGCAGAAGCTTGAGTGGAAACAGGAGATTTGGAAAGGTCTTAATACCAAAATCTATGGATTTTATAAAGACTCTCTTTCAAAGATGAAATATAGCTCAAATTATTCAACAAAAAAAGCGTCAGTGAGTGACTCTACAAAGCTTACGGCAACGGCATCAACAAAAGCGGCAGCAGGGTCTTATAAGGTTGAAATCAAGTCCATTGCATCAGCGCAGTATGTTACAAGTGGAAAATTAAGCTATAAAGACAGCTCTGGTAACACTAACACTGCTACTACATCAACAAAGCTCAGTGACCTTGGAATGTCATCAGGTACTGTACTTAAATTAGAAGTGGGAGACAAATCATCAGCTTTAGAAGTAAAAGATGATACAACTATAAAAGATTTTGTAAATTTTTGCAGCAACGCAGGATTAAATGCTACATTTGATGAGAAGCAGCAGAGATTTTTCCTTAGTTCAAAAGACAGTGGAGAAGAAAATTCATTTTCATTATCGGCTAATACATATTCTTCAGAAGGAGACACAGCAATTACTGAGCTGAATGATGCAGTAGGGTTAGCAAATCTTACATCATCGCAGAAAACTAAGTATAATTCAATCGTATATGGAGCAATAGCATCAGGCACACAGATATCAGATGATGATAAGGAGACATTAAAATCGATTGCCGTCAGTTCAGCGGATGCAGATGCAAAAAGCAAGGCAACAGAGTTTTACAGGGCATCACTTAATAAAACATATGATATATCTGATGAAGAGAAAGAGAAGATTAAGAAAAAATACGATTCAGATTTGACTCTTTCAGGTGATGACAGAACAAAGGCAATCGCAGATGCAATAGAAAAGAAGAAACAGTCAGACATTGAAGAAAAACTTAAAACTGACGAATATAAAACTAAAATATCAGAAGCAGTCACTAAAGGTATTACAGCAGAGGAAGTAAGAAAAGCCGGATTAGCGGTAACAGATAGTTCAAATGCTGAAGATCCGGCAAGTATATCAAAATATACTTTTGAAAAGACTGAAACAAGAAAAGAAAATGCCGAAAATGCAATAGAGTCAGCAGTAGGGAAATTTAATACAGCTATAGAATCAGGTATTACTTCGGATAATGGCTCAGGATTATTAAAGCTTGGACTTTCAAATTTTGACGGTGCAACAAGCTATAAAGAAGGTGATTTGGCTAGTAATATGGTTCTGTCAAAGGCTGCAGACACAGAGATCGTTTACAATGGAGCAACACTTACAAGCAATAATACAAGCATTGAAGTAGCAGGAGTAACACTCAATCTTCTTGGAACGACAGCAGCAGGTGAATCAGTCAATGTAACAGTCAGCAATGATACATCAGCAGTTTACGATACTATCAAAGAGTTCATTACAGAATACAACAGTATTCTTAAGACAATGAATACATATTATGATGCAGCATCAGCAAGCAGCTATGAGGTACTTACTGATGAACAGAAAGAGGCTATGTCTGATGATGAAGTAGATAAGTGGAACACAAAGATTAAAGATTCACTTCTTCGCAGAGACAGTACCCTTAGTGGTCTTATTTCGGTTATGAAAACCGATATGATGGGAAGTTATAAAGCATCAAACGGAAAGACATATTCACTTGCAAATCTCGGAATTTCTACTTCATCAAAAAATTATAATGAGGGTGGACTGCTTCATATAAAAGGTGATGAGGATGATGATGAGTTTGCGGATTCAACAAATACACTTATGAAGATGCTTGAGGAAGATCCTGATACGGTAAAAGAGGTTTTGTCGGGGCTTGCATCAAATCTCTATGACAGTCTGAATAAAAAGATGTCCACGAGTACAATGAGCAGTGCACTTACATTCTACAATGATAAGGAGATGGCATCGCAGCTTTCAGATTACAAGAAAGAAATCTCGAACTGGGAATCAAAACTCAGTGATATGGAAGAAAAATATTATTCACAGTTTAGTGCGATGGAAACTGCACTTGCAAAACTTCAGAGTCAGCAAAATACATTGTCAAGTTATCTTGGAAGCTGATGAAAATTTGATTGATTTTTCTAAAAAAAGGATATAAAATTATATGTAGCGGCGGATACGGAAAGTGTCCGTCGCTACAGTTGAAGAAAGAAAAACTACAGGAAATGGGGAAAAAATATGATACCAAATAAAAGAAATGCAGCCCAGGCTTATAAGATAAATGCGATAAAAACGGCATCTCCGGCAAGACTTACGAGTATGCTTTATGATGCAGCAGTCAGATTTACTGATACAAGCATAGAACTTATGGAAAAAGAACCGGACAATTATGAAGAAATAAATAAAAATCTTAAAAAGGCTCAGGACTGCATAATGGAACTTAGAATGGGACTTGATTTTAAGTATCCTGTAGCGGGTGAATTTGAAAAAGTGTATGATTATATCTACAGAAGACTTGTAGAGGGCAATATGAAAAAAGATGTAGACATAATCAAAGATACGCTTACTCACATAAATACCATGCGTGATACATGGAAAGAGGTAGTTCGTTTAAATAAAGAAGGGAAAGCAAAGTAAAAAGGAGAATGAATGGACGATATTAGAGTTTATGTAAATATACTTTCGGATTCTCTTAGGAAAAAGCTGGATGTCCTGCAGGAGTTATTTTCTCTGACAAAAAAACAGAATGAGATATTAAGCGAAAAAGACACAGAAAAAGTTGATATTGACGGATTTGACCGTGCTTTCGAGGAAAAAGACAAACTTATCAAAAAGATGCAGGAACTTGATAATGGATTTGATTCCGTCTATAAAAAGGTAGGAAGCTTCCTTGCTGAAAACAAACAGGAGTATAAACAGGATATACTTCAGATGCAGAATCTTATCAGGAGCATTACAGATACAGGTATAAAGCTGGAGAGTCTTGAACAGCAGAATAAGACAAAGTTTAATACATTTATAAGAAATAAAAGACATGAGATAAGCAGTTTTAAACAGTCAAACAGAGTTGCAACATCGTATTATCAAAATATGTCAAACCAGCACAGAGAATGGCAGTCACATTTTCTGGATAAGAAAAAATAATTAAAAAGTAAAAAAAGAAGAATCATTGATTCTTCTAATATTTATAAAAGCCTTCTCCAGAAGACATTCCTAATTTTCCTTCATCAATATATTTCTTTA
>OLJA01001523.1_pt1 | contig 11574 bp, 7 predicted proteins | sample 1601401 | NCBI WGS metagenome assembly OLJA01 (sample SAMN01915217, study PRJEB22387) | human gut metagenome | isolation source: stool | host: Homo sapiens | place: USA | reverse complement strand
CGCTGTCACCGTTCCTCACCTCGCTCATATCGGCACTCACGCCGCTGTACGGCACAGCGGCGCTTTTCGGCGGTATATGCTCGGCACTTGTCACGGGGTCGGTGTGGAAGTGCATCGCAGAGCTTTCGGCGGCAGTCCTGACTGTCATTTACTGCAAGATCTTCAGCAGGCAGAAGGGCAGCGGGATAAAAGCCATTGCTGCAGGACTTATCTACTTCATATGCGCCAGTGCGGTAAGCGCAGGCAGCGGTGACTGGGTGCTTTTTGCCGCAGTTTTTTTCAGAGGACTTATGTGCTCCGCCGCCTCATATTGTATGTGCGAGACAAAAAGGCTTGCACGGAGAGGGTGCAGTGACAATGGGAATGCCAAAATGAACAGCGTATTCTATGCGGGCATTGTTTATATGATAATCATTGCCGCCCTTTGCTCAAAAACGGTGTGGATAATCAACGCAGGCCGCATTGCCGCAGGCTTCTGCACCGCTGCCGCCGCAAGGAAGTTCGGAGTAAGGGGAGGAGGGGCTGTGGGAGTTCTCTCCGCCTCGGCTTTTCTTCTGGCGGAGCAGTCCCTTGGTCGGTGCGGAGCAATGCTTGCCTTTGCAGGGCTTGCTTCGGGACTATATCACATCAGGGGCAAATATGCGGTGAACATCTGCTTTATCTGCTCGGCATTCGGCATAACCGCAGCGGCGGGAATGCCCTCGGGTACGCCCGAATTTATTGCGGACATGGGCATAGCCGCCGCCCTGTACTGCCTTATCCCCGAAAGGCTTTATATGCCAAAGCTCAACGGCATATGCTCCGTCAGGTCAAAGGGGGAGGATATCCGTTCGGACAGGCTTGGCTTTGCGGCGCAGGTTCTTGAGGAGGTGGGAAACGATGTGGAAACAGCTTCGGATATGCTCAGCAGATGCACGGAAGCTCCCGATGAAAAGATCAGCGATATTGTCAGGAGCACAGTATGCGGCAAATACTGCTCTCAGCGCAAGTGTACGGCGGTTTTCTGCGCTGTGTCGGACAAAACTGCCGATGATTGCTTCAAAGCCGCTGAAGCTCTGGCGGAGAGCAAGGGTTCGGTTACTTGCGGCGAGCTGCCGACGGGCTTCGACGGCTGCCGTGCGAAAGCTCAGGTCGCTTATGCCTGCACTCACGCAATGGAGCTCAGAGCGCTGCAGAGCCGAAAGAGCGCATTCGTGCGGAGATTTTTAGAGGGCGCTTCCGAGCAGCTTTCCGCCTCCTGCGGCATCATAATGTCCATGGCGGAGGAGCTTGACCCACGCTTTAAAGAGGATTTCTCCCTTTCCGAATCAGCCGCAAGGATACTGGCGGACTGCGGCATAGAAGCAAAGTCGGTGAGCGTTGCCTTTGACAGCGACCTGCACCCATTTGCGGAAGCATACATATGCCGTGAGAAAAAGATCCCCGAGCCTGACATGGCGGAGATGACCGAACGCCTTGGTCTGCTTTTGGGATATGAGCTTTCAAAGCCTGCCATAATATGCTGCGGCGAGGGCGATAAGCGCATCATGCGGATACGCTGGCGCACGGAAGCGACCTACACTCCCGACTGCCGCATACTTGCCTTTGCAGCCGAAAGCGGCGTGAGCGGCGACAGCCACGGCTGCTTTGAGGACGGCAGGGGCAATTACTACATTATCCTTGCGGACGGTATGGGCAAGGGCGCAAGGGCTGCGGCGGAAAGCAGCATGGCGGTGAATATGCTGAGGCGGCTCATTCTTTCGGGGGCAGGGCTGGAAAGCGCCATAAGAACGCTTAACGTGTTAATGACCGCAAAATCCCCCGATGAGACCTTTACCACTGCGGATATTATGGAAATAAACCTGTACAGCGGTGCCACACGGCTCATCAAAATGGGCGCAGCCCCCACTGTAGTTATGCTGAGGGACGAGGAAACAGCATACACAGAGGTATATTCCGACTGCTCCGCTCCCCTTGGCATAATCGCTTCCGCCAAGATAACCGAGGAGCATTTCACACTTGACAGCCGCTCACGGCTGGTAATGACCACCGACGGCATAGGTCCCGAGCATATGGGCTATATCACCGCTCTTCTGGAAAATGAAACTCTCACCTGCGAGCAGATATGCGACAAGATAATGGCTGCATCGGACGAAAATGAGCTGTCATCGGAAGAAAAAATGCGCCGAAGGGACGACAAGACTGTTGCTGCCGTAAGGCTTTACAAAATATAAACATTTTTATTTTAGTGCCGATTTTGAAACTGTTGAAATCTATTGTGAATATATACAAGACGCTTGTAAAAAATACGTGAGATTTGTAAAACTTTTACAACACCCCTTGTAATTTAATGCACAATCTGTTAAAATATTTATATACGAATTTATATACGAAAGCTTGGAAATGTGTGCAAATTCACCGCATACCGTTTCCATGTGTATTTTGTACCAAAAGGTGGGTTTTATATAGAGATGAACGACAACAAAAATACTGTAGAAAACTACGAATTTCCGCTGTTTGTGTTCCATGAGGGAAACAACTGCGAAGCTTTTAACTTTTTTGGTGCCCATAAGGCGGTAAAGGACGGCGTGGAGGGCGCATATTTCAGAGTATGGGCTCCCAAGGCAAAGTCCGTTTCCCTTATCGGCGATTTCAACGGCTGGGACAGGTCAAAAACTCCCATGTACCGCCTGGACGACCCCACCGTGTGGGAAGTATTCGTTGAGGGAGTGGAGGATTACTTCTCCTACAAGTACAGCGTGGAGACCTCTCATTACAGCATCGTTGAAAAGGCAGACCCCTACGGCTGCCATATGGAGCTGAGACCCAATACTGCGTCAAAGTTCTTTGATATTGACAATTACCAGTGGCACGATCAGAAATGGTATCAGCAGAAGGCCAAGACCAACGTTTATAAAAGCCCCATGAACATCTACGAGGCTCACCTCGGCTCATGGAGGCAGTATAAGGACGGCTCTCCCTTCGATTATATCAAGTTCGCACATGAAATGTCCGACTACCTCAAGGAAATGGGCTACACCCACCTTGAGCTTATGCCTCTGGCGGAATATCCCTTTGACGGCTCATGGGGATATCAGGTAATAGGCTATTATGCCCCCACCTCCCGCTACGGTACTCCCGCTCAGTTCATGGAAATGATAGACATTTTCCATCAGAACGGCATTTCCGTTATCCTCGACTGGGTGCCTGCCCACTTCCCCAAGGATTCCGCAGGTCTTTTCGAATTTGACGGTGACTGCTGCTATGAATATTCCGATCCTCTGAAAAAGGAACACGCCGCATGGGGAACAAGAGTTTTCGACTACGGCAAGGGTGAGGTACGCTCGTTCCTTATTTCAAACGCTATATACTGGATAGAAAAATTCCATCTGGACGGTCTCAGAGTTGACGCTGTTGCTTCAATGCTCTACCTTGACTACGACAGACGTGAATGGCGCCCCAACAAGAACGGCGGTCACGAAAATCTTGAGGCTATCGAATTTTTGCAGAAGCTCAACACTGTTGTGTTCGCAAGAAATCCCGATGTGCTCATGATCGCTGAGGAGTCCACCGCATGGCCTATGGTAACAAAGCCTGCCGATATCGGCGGCCTTGGCTTCAACTTCAAGTGGAACATGGGCTGGATGAACGATACGCTGGACTATATGCGCACCGACCCCATCTACCGTGCGGGCAACCACGGAAAGCTTACATTCTCTTTCTTCTACGCTTTCAGCGAGAACTACATACTGCCTATCTCACACGATGAGGTAGTTCACGGAAAGGCATCGCTGTTCAGCAAAATGAGCTCCGGCACGATGGAGGGCAAATTTGCTTCCATGAGGGCGTTCATCGCATATATGTACGCTCACCCCGGAAAAAAGCTCAACTTCATGGGAACAGAGCTTGCACAGGTCATCGAGTGGAACTATGAAGAGGAACTCGACTGGCTGCTGCTGGGCTTTGAGACCCACCTTAAAATGCACGAATTCTTCAAGGATATAAATCACCTCTATCTGGAGTCGAAGCCCCTGTGGCACGATGACGATTCATGGGACGGATTCAAGTGGATATGTGCGGACGATTACACCCAGAGTGTTATCTCTTTCCGCAGGATAAGCACATCCGAACAAGGTAAGCATGATGAGATCATCGTTGTCTGCAATTTCGTTCCCGTAACACGCACCGATTACAAGATCGGCGTTCCTTACGAGGGCACATATGAGCAGATACTCTCCACAGACGACCTGAAATACGGCGGCTCGGGCGAGGTGGATAACGGCAGGATCAAAGCGGAGGAATATTCCATGCACGGCTATGATTACTCCATATCCCTGACGATTCCGGGACTTTCCGCAATGTACTTCAGATATGTACCTCCCAAGAAGCGTGCAAAGAAGTCCGACACTGTTATCGACGTGACCGAGACCGCTGAGGTTAAGACACGCAAGACAGCCAAGGCTCCCGCAAAGAAGAAGCCTTCAGCGAAGGCAACTTCGGCAAAGGCTGCCGCAACAGAGAAAACATCTTCTGAGAATACATCAGCAAAAACTGCGGAAAAGTCCGAAAATACAGCATCAACAGCAAAAACAACTTCGGCATCGACTGCTCCCAAGAAGGCAAGCAAGTCCAAGACCGAAAAGACTGCCAAATAAGCAGGCAGTATATATCGAAAGGAAGGATTTTCAAGATGTACACTAAAAAAGAATGCGTCGCAATGCTTCTGGCAGGCGGACAGGGCAGCCGTTTGTATGCCCTCACTCAGGACATGGCAAAGCCTGCCGTTCCTTACGGAGGAAAATACAGAATTATCGACTTTCCTCTTTCCAACTGCGTAAACTCAGGAATTGATACAGTAGGTGTCCTCACCCAGTATCAGCCTCTCGTACTTAACGACTACATCGGCAACGGTCAGCCCTGGGACCTTGATAAGCAGTACGGCGGCGCTCACTGCCTGCCTCCTTATCAGACCGCTCTGGGCGCTGAGTGGTACAAGGGTACTGCAAACGCTATCTACCAGAACATTGCTTTCGTTGACAGATACAACCCCGAGTATGTTGTGGTTCTTTCAGGCGACCACATCTACAAGATGGATTATAACGAGATGCTCAGCTATCACAAGGAAAAGAACGCTGCTGCTACCATCGCCGTTCTGGACGTTCCCATGGAGGAAGCTTCCCGTTTCGGCATCATGATAACCGATGACGACGGAAACATCGTTGACTTCGAGGAGAAGCCCAAGCACCCCCGTTCCACCCTTGCTTCCATGGGTATCTACATCTTCACATGGAGCAAGCTGAAGCAGTACCTTATCGACAACGAGAACAACCCCGATGAAGATAAGGACTTCGGTAAGGCTATTATCCCCAACATGATGAATGCAGGCGAAAAGCTTGTTGCTTACACCTTTGACGGCTACTGGAAGGACGTTGGAACCCTTGATTCCCTGTGGGAAGCAAACATGGACCTCCTCAATCCCAATATCCCCATCGACCTTTACGATCCTGACTGGAAGATGTACTCCAGAAACCCCGTTCTTCCTCCTCAGTACATAGGCGAGAACGCAAATGTCGAGAACTCCATGATCGCAGAGGGCTGCATCATCGATGGCAACATCGACTTCTCCGTAATCTACGAGGGCGTTACAATCGAAAATGGCGCAACCGTAACAGATTCAATCATCATGCCCGGCTCCGTTATCAAGGAGGGCGCAACTGTAGAGTACGCTATCGTAGGCGAAAATTCCATTATCGAAAAGGGCGCACACATCGGCGCTCGTCCCGAAACCGTTGAAAACCGAGACGACTGGGGCATTGCCGTTATCGGCAACAAGATCACGATCGCTGAAAATCAGGTCGTAGGTCCCAAGCAGATGGTTCCCGATATCAAGAAGAAGTAAGAGTTTTCACGGAAGGAAGGTTATTTCAAATGAGCTTAAATAAAAAAATTCTTGGCATAATCTTTGCCAATATGCACGAGAACGTAGTTCCCGAACTTACAAGACAGAGAACAATGGGTTCCGTTATGTTCGGCGGACGCTACAGACTTATCGACTTCACCCTCTCCAACATGGCTAATTCAGGCGTTGATGAGGTTGGTATCATCACAAAGTCCAACTACCAGTCACTGCTCGACCACCTGGGCAGCGGCCGTGAGTGGGATATGGCAAGAAAGAACGGCGGACTTCACCTGCTGCCTCCTTTCAGCAACCTGACCAGCGGTATGTACAGAGGCCGTCTTGAGGCTCTCTACGGCATTTCCGATTTCATCAAGTGCTCTGACGCTGACTATGTTATCATGTCCGACTGCGACGTTGTAACAAGCCTTGACTACAACAAGGTATTTGACGCTCACATCAAGAGCGGCGCCGATATCACTGCTGTTTATTCCACCGCAAACCTTGACCTTGAGGCTGCTGAGCACAGCAACATTCTTGGCATCGACGAAACAGGAAGAGTAAACAACGTTCTTATCGACCCCCAGATCAGCGGCGAGTGCAACGTTTGCCTGAATACATACATCATCTCCAAGGATCTGCTCATGAGCATGGTAGCCGACGGTGCTGCAAAGGGCATCTACAGCTTTGCAAAGAGCATTCTCCAGGCAAGATGCAATGATTACAAGATCATGGCTTATAAGCACGAGGGCTACTTCTCCAAGATCACTGATATCAAGTCCTATTACAATGCCAATATGGCTCTTCTTGATACCGACAAGAGACAGAAGCTGTTCCCCGACAATGCTCCTGTTTACACCAAGGTAAGAGATAATCCTCCCGCAAAGTTCGCTATCGGCGCAAAGGTAAAGAACTCCCTTATCGCTGACGGCTGCATCATCGAGGGTACTGTTGAGAACTCTATCCTGTTCAGAGGTGCAAAGGTAGGCAAGGGCTCTGTTGTTAAGGACAGCATCATCATGCAGGATACCGTTATCGGCAAGAACTGCGTTGTTGACTGCGTTATCACAGATAAGATCGTTAAGATCACCGACCGCAAGATACTTACAGGCTCTGCAAACTACCCCATCTACATCGGCAAGGGTGCTGAGATCTGATAAAAACTGACCGATCGGCTTGCCTTGGGATATGCTCAGGGCAGGCCGATTTTTATGAAAGGAAACCACACCATATGAGAATACTTTATACAGCTTCGGAGGCTCTTCCATATGCAGCTTCGGGCGGACTTGCCGATGTTGCAGGCTCACTTCCTGCGGCTCTGTGCAAGGCAGGCCATGACTGCCGTGTAGTTCTGCCCCTTTATAAAAGCATAAAGCCCGAGCTTCGCAAGGACCTAAGATTCCTTATGAACTTCACCGTTGACGTTGGCTGGAGAAAGCAGTACTGCGGCGTTTTCGAGGGTCATGCAAACGACGTGACATATTATCTGCTGGATAACGAATATTACTACGCAAGAGACGGTCTTTACGGCTTCTATGACGACTGCGAGCGCTTTGTTTTCCTCTCCCGTGCGGTAATGGAGCTTATCAGGCACATCGACTGGAAGCCTCAGATAATAAACTGCAACGACTGGCAGACCGCCCTTGTTCCCGTTTATTATCAGACCTACTACAAATATCAGCACGGCTATGAGGATATCAAGACCGTGTTCACTATCCACAATATCCAGTATCAGGGCAAGTACGGCATGGACGTACTCAACGAGGTAATGGGCATTCCCATGTACCACGCAAATCTGCTGGAATATGACGGCTGCATCAATATGATGAAGGGCGCTTTCGAGACAGCGGATAAGATAACCACCGTTTCCCCCAGCTACGCATGGGAAATACTTGACCCATGGTACGCTCACGGCCTTGACCGTGCCCTTGCAAACAAGCAGTATAAGCTCTGCGGCTTCCTTAACGGCATAGACACAAAGCTCTATGACCCCGAAAAGGATCCCCTGATCCCCGCTCACTTCTCCGCCGATGATATCTCAGGCAAGGAAAAGTGCAAGGAAGCTCTTGAAAAGGAGCTGAAGCTTGCAAAGAACGGCGAGCCTATCATCGGAATTGTTACAAGATTTGTTTCCCACAAGGGAATCGACCTTATCAAGTACGTTTTCGAGGAAATGGTGAATATGGGCTGCCGCTTTGCTATCCTGGGTTCGGGCGAGAAGATATTCGAGGATTTCTTCAAGGAAATGGCATGGCGCTATCCCGACAGAGTAAGTGCCACCATCGGCTTCGTTCCCGACCTCGCCCGCCGCATATATGCAGGTGCGGATATGTTCCTGATGCCCTCACAGAGTGAGCCTTGCGGACTGGCACAGATGATATCCATGCGCTACGGAACTATACCCATTGTCCGTGAAACAGGCGGACTTAGGGACAGCGTAAGAGACGCAGGCGGTGAAAACGGCAACGGATTCACATTCAAGACCTATAACGCTCACGATATGCTCAACGCCGTATGCAGAGCATATGAATACTACAAGAACAAGCCTGCCTGGGCAAAGCTTGTTTCCGATGCAATGAAAAATGACTTCAGCTGGGACAGCTCCGCAAAGCTCTATATCGGGCTTTACAAAGAGCTTGCCGGGGAGGAATAATAAAAGTGGCTGCTGCACGAGATGCAGCAGCCTTTTTTAGTAAGCGTTAAAGCAAGGAATTTGCTGATTTATCCGTACCTGCGCCTTACGGCGGAAACCAAAATCGTCGTTCCTGACGGAACGGCTCTTGGTTTCAAGCCGCCTGCATGAAATTGTTTCTGATTTGTTCGAAATGAAACTTTTATTTTGCTTGATTTTAAATTTACAGTGCAGGCGGCTTTGGAAATTTATAATTTGTCGGCTTTGGGTTTTATCATTTTAGCCGCTCGCAAATGGATTTCGCAGGTAAACGTAGTTTACCACTGCGGCAAGGACACCAGATGGCTCTGCCCTCAGTGGACTTCCTAAACCCTTTGCCTTGTGCTTATTTGTGCTGATTATTTTGATAGTGCTTCTGACTTTTGGATCACTTATCCGTACTTTCCTGATTTTCCTGCTTTATACCCAGTCCTCTTTCCATATAGTCCTCTATACTGAAGTATTTTTCCCTTATCTCCTTGGACTTTTCCATTTGTCTTGCATATAAGGGCTTTGCGTCGGGTCGCTTCAGATATTCCTCCTCCAGCCAGTCCAGCATCTGCCTATGCCCCTCCTCGCTGAGGGGAAATTCTCTCATCTCCACGCCCTCGCTCTTGTCTATGCACTTATCCCCTGCCCATATATATGCTCTCAGGGACTTATCCCCCTCCTTGGGGCAGTTGGGGACGACCTTATAGTTAAAGTCCTTTTCCGAGGCGCTTCCCGTGAAAATGCCCTTTTCGCCGAAAACGAAAAATTTCGGTATCTCAAAGTATTTTGAAGCCGATGAACCCATTTTTTGCTCCTTTATTCCGTGCAAAGCCGCAAAATGGCTTCGCAGTATATCTCGATATCCTTTTCCAGCTCATACAGTCCGATAAACTCGTCCGCTCCGTGCATATGGTTCTCGTCCGACCATTCTGCGCCGAAAGCTACGCCGTTTTTCGTGTCATGTACATATGTGCCGCCGCCTATTGCAAGGCATTTGCTCTCCTTGCCCGTGCAGTCGGTATAAACGGAGAGCAGTGTCTTGACCATTTCGCTGTTCTCGTCCGCACAATGAGGCTCACTGACGATTATTTCTTTTCCTGTCATGCCCATATCTGCGGCAGCGGCTGCCATTTTTGCGGAGACCTCCGCTCCCGTAACGGAAACAGGGAAGCGGCTGTCGAAGCCTGCGGTAAGTGTGCCGTTTTCAAGGAAAAGTCTGCTGAGGACAAGCGTAAGTGCGCCCGATTTTTCGTCGGAGCGGTCAAGTCCTGCCGATTTTCCGTTGGTCTCGCCGTATGGGAAATACTTTGCCAGACCGGACAAAGCTTTTTTAACGCTGCCCTCTGCCAGATCAAGGCTGCTGAGCAGAGATATGAGCGCCGTTACCGCATTTCTGCCCTCTTCGGGAGTGGAGGCGTGAACGCCCTTGCCCTCCACATTTATCCTGATATTGTCCGTGCCGTCTATTTTTTCAAGGGTGAACAGCACATCGCAGTCTGCCTTTACCATAGCCGCCTCGATATCGTCCTCGGAAATGCCTGCAACTATTGCCTGAGCGGTCTCGGGAACGGCGTTATAAACGCTTCCGCCCTTTATGGAAACGATATTCTTATCATCGGAACAGCAGCTCATATCGTACCTTATCATGCCCTTTTCGATGCTGATAATGGGAAACTCGCCGTCGGGAGTGAACAGCATTGGCGGGAAGCTTTCCTTTGAGGTGTAATATTCCATATCCGTAGAACCGTTTTCCTCGTTGCTGCCAAGGATAAGGCGGAAGTTTTTGTTGACCTTTATGCCGCTGTCCTTTATCATCTTCATGGCAGTGATAACAGCCGCCGCAGGGCCTTTGTCGTCAATGGCGCCTCTGCCGTAGATGCGTCCCTCTCTTATCTCGGGCTTAAAGGGGTCGGAGGTCCACTTCTGTCCGTCGGTTGGAACCACGTCAAGGTGACAAAGTATGCCAAGCTCCGCATTTCCGCCGCCGAAATCTGCGGTTATGGCGTGGTTATCAAAGTTGCGGACGATATATCCCTCTTTTTTAAGGAAATCTTCCGCAAAGGCAAGGCAGTCGGCGCAGTCCCTGCCGTAGGGCATACCCTCCTGAGCTTCGGCAGCCACGCTCTTGTGGGCGATAAGCTCCTTTAAAAGCTCCACGGCATAATCAAGGTATTTGCCTGCTTTTTTCGATATCTCGTTTATCATAATTCTCATTCCTTTATAGAAAAATCGTTCATTTTCCTGCCTGTATATTGCACGGCGATCCTGCTTTCGGGGCTTATATCGCTAAGATACAGCACCGCAAGGAATATCCATTCAAGGGGCTTCATCACTATGTAGATGATATCCGCCCGAAGCTTTGTGGTGATGTGCTTTGAAAGAGGATAGCCGTAATTATCGTAAATATATCTCACAAGCCTGTGGAAGCGTGGTGTCTTTTCCTCGATGACCTGCTCAAAGGCATTTGCCACACACAGCTGACGGTTAACTCCAATCTTCACGCCCTGACGGACTCCCAGTCGGGTAGGCTTCACAAGCTTTTCGTGACCGTTCACCGCCACGGTGCAAAGGTAATGACCTGTGTAATGCTCGGGCGGCGGAGATATCATCGTTGAATAAGTCCAGTCGGAGGTCTCTGTAAAGGCTTTGATAATGCCCCAAGGTCCCTGCCCGAAAAGGATACAAATGCAGATAAGCAGCCCTGTAAGGGGTATCAGGCAGATGACAGGGAACCACACCCAGCCAGACGCTTTTGAAAGCACATTCACCGCCCACACGCCAAAGGCGCTGTTGGGGTGTATATCATTCTCCCTAAAATAAGCAAGGTATCTTTTCACATTGCCGCTGATGATGCGCACCGCCATAAGGAGATAATTCAGCACATATGTCAGCAGGAACAGAATATAAATAACAACTCCATTTTGGTTAAATACACCACCTATAAGCTGTGATGTGTAGAAAGCACACAGCACCATTCCGCCGTATATACCGCCGATGCAGAACGCACCCACAAGCGGCGGCAAAAGCTTTTCCCGCC
>OLJA01001519.1_pt1 | contig 11603 bp, 9 predicted proteins | sample 1601401 | NCBI WGS metagenome assembly OLJA01 (sample SAMN01915217, study PRJEB22387) | human gut metagenome | isolation source: stool | host: Homo sapiens | place: USA | reverse complement strand
CGGATTTTCACAAGAGTCGGCGCATCTGATGACCTTGCAAGCGGACAAAGTACATTTATGGTTGAAATGACCGAGGTGGCTAATATCCTGCGTAACGCTACAGCTGACAGCCTCCTTATATTGGATGAAATCGGCCGCGGAACAAGCACATTTGACGGACTTTCCATTGCATGGGCCGTCGTTGAACACATAAGCAACCGCCGATTGCTTGGAGCAAAGACGCTTTTTGCAACCCACTATCATGAGCTCACTGAACTTGAAGGTTTCGTGGACGGTGTCAATAATTACTGTATTGCCGTTAAAGAACAAGGCGATGATATAGTTTTCCTCCGTAAAATAGTAAAAGGCGGAGCTGACAAGAGTTACGGCATACAGGTAGCCAAACTGGCTGGTGTTCCGGATAATGTAATCGCAAGAGCCAAAGAAATTGTCAATGAACTCGCCGATAATGACATTTCAATGAAAACCAAAGAAATTGCAAGACTTGGCATTACCAAGGATGATGTTAAAATACCGGAACATGTCGGCAAAGAAGAATTTGTGCAAATGTCGCTTTTTGATGCGGTTAACAATGATGATATCATTGATGAAATCAAGAATCTTGATTTGTCAAGGATTACACCTATTGACGCACTTAATCAGTTATATTCCATACAGGACAAAATCAAAAACAGGTGGTAATATATGTCAATTAACATTCTGGACAGCAATACAATAAATAAAATAGCGGCAGGAGAGGTCGTTGAAAGGCCTTCATCGGTCGTAAAGGAATTGGTTGAAAATGCCATAGATGCCGGTGCCAATGCCATAACGGTCGAGATAAAAGACGGTGGCATGACACTTATCAGAGTTACGGACAACGGATGCGGAATACATAAAGAAGAAGTTAAAGTCGCATTTTTACGACATTCCACAAGCAAGATAAAGACAGCAGCCGACCTTCTTGGCATATCGTCACTCGGATTCAGAGGCGAAGCGCTGTCAAGTATAAGTGCCGTGTCCCAGGTAGAATTAATAACCAAATGTCCCGAATCCCTTTCCGGTGTAAGATACAGAATTGACGGGGGATCTGAAAAAGAGCTTGAAGATGTCGGTGCTCCTGACGGAACAACTTTTTTGGTACGCAACCTTTTCTATAACACTCCGGCAAGGCGCAAATTTCTTAAAACCCCTGCAACAGAAGCCGGTTATGTAAATTCTGTCATGGAGCATTTATGTATGTCGCACCCCGATATTTCATTCAGATTTATTAACAATAACCAGCCAAAGCTCCAGACGGTCGGCAACGGTAATTTAAAGGATGTAATATATGCAGTTTACGGAAGGGAAATATCCGCAAATCTCATCGAAATCCACGAAAAATTCGATACTTTTTCAATGGACGGTTTTATCGGCAAACCGGCGGTCTGCCGCGGAAACCGCAATTACGAAAATTATTATATTAACGGGCGATATATAAGAAATTCCATCGTTTCCAAGGCGATAGAAGAGGGCTTTGCGCCGTTTATAATGCAGCATAAATATCCGTTTACGGCTTTTCACATCACAATAGAGCCTGAACTTCTTGACGTAAATGTACACCCGTCCAAGATGGAGCTCCGTTTTGCCAATTCGCCTTATATATATGATTGTGTCAGGAATGCCGTTATGGAAGCCCTTTCGCAAAAAGAACTTATAGTCGATGCAACACTTGATGACAAAGTTATTCCGGCTGCATTGACATTACCGGCAGATAATGCCAATGCAGACAGTGCCAATGCAGCCGTGACAGAACTGTCAGAAAGTGTCTCATTCACCAAAGCCGTCACATCAGATACGGACGATAAACCTGCAAGAATGCCTGAACCTTTTGAGACAAAACGTGCGGCCGAGTATGATACATCGGTTTTAAAACCGGATTACACACAGCTTAAACTATTTGAACGCCCGGAACTGCTTAAAGAACAGAATAAAAAATCAATCAAGATAATCGGTCAGGTATTTGACACTTACTGGATTATTGAATTTGAGAATAATATGTATATTATTGACCAGCATGCAGCCCATGAAAAGGTCCTTTTTGAACGTTTTATGAAACGTTATAAAGAGCATACAATACATACACAATATATAAGTCCACCCGAAATCATCAAAGTTTCTTTACAGGAAGACAATATTCTTAAAGAACACATGTCTGAATTTAATAAATTCGGATATGAAATAGAAAGTTTCGGCGGCGACGAATATGTGATAAGCGGTATCCCGGCGGATTTTGCCGGCGCATCGCCAAAAGATCTTCTGTTGGAAATCCTTGATGACATGTCCGGTGCCGGAGTTAAAATTACTCCTGATTCCATAAAGGACAGGATTGCAACAATGTCCTGTAAAGCAGCTGTAAAAGGCAACAATAAACTTTCATATGCAGAAGCACGTGAACTTATTGACGAACTTATGGAACTTGATAATCCGTACAACTGTCCGCATGGACGTCCTACATTAATTACAATGAGTAAATACGAGCTTGAGAAAAAATTCAAACGTATAATATAGCATATAGGAGTTCCTATGAAAAAACCACTCATAATCCTTACCGGGCCAACTGCCGTCGGTAAAACAGAGCTGTCAATACAGCTTGCCGGACACATAAACGGTGAAATAATAAGCGCTGATTCAATGCAGGTATATAAGAAAATGGACATAGGCACAGCCAAAATCATGCCTGACGAAATGCATGGAATCAGACATCATCTTATAGATGTTCTTGACCCATCCGAGGATTTTAACGTATTCCGTTTTAAGGAAATGGCCAATGTGGCAATGGATGAGATATATGGTGCAGGACATATTCCGATAATAGCGGGCGGAACCGGATTCTACATTCAATCCGTATTATATGATATCGATTTTACCGATACTGACACTGATGACAATTTCCGTGCACAGATGTATGACATCGCATCACGACATGGTGAATTGTATGTTCATTCACTTCTTAACGAGGTCGACCCTGAGTCCGCACAGGCAATTCATCCGAATAATCTTAAACGTGTCATAAGGGCATTGGAGTATTTTCACCAGACCGGGCAGAAGATTTCCGAGCATAACAAAGAACAGTCGGTTAAGGAATCGCCGTATAATTATATATATTTTGTGCTCAATGATGACCGGAAACGTATATATGAACGCATTGACAGACGTGTTGATTTAATGATTGAAAATGGACTTCTTGACGAAGTGCGTTCACTGATGGATATGGGATATGATAAATCACTTGTCTCAATGAAAGGACTGGGATACAAGGAAATTATTGACTATTACAATGGTGTGACCACGCTTGATGAAGCGGTTTACATACTGAAGCGCGATACCAGACACTTTGCCAAGCGCCAGCTTACATGGTTTGGACGTGAAAAGGATGTTACCTGGGTTAATCTTGATTCCTTTAACGGTGACCGGACTGCCGCGCTCAGCTTCATGCTGAATGAAATAAAAAAACATAAAATATGTGATTGCGAGGAAATATAATGAACGATATTCAGAATAAAATCAATGAAATATATAAAGAAATGGGTATAAGCGATAAAGTTATTGCTATTTCCGATGAGATTGAGTCCGGTCTTTCCGAAAGATTTGCAGCTATAGACAAAGTTGCGGAATACAACCAGATGAAAGTTATAAAAGCCATGCAGAAAAATCAGGTGAGTGAAGCACATCTCGGAACGTCAACCGGCTACGGATACAATGATATCGGCCGCGATGCACTCGAAAATGTATATGCAGATGTCTTTCATGCAGAAAGTGCTCTTGTACGTTCCCAGATAACCTGCGGAACACATGCACTTACGGTTGCCCTTGCCGGAAATTTAAGACCGGGAGATGAGCTCTTTTCTCCTGTAGGCATGCCTTATGACACATTACAGGGGATTATAGGAATAAGAGAAGAAAAAGGCAGCCTTGCCGAATACGGAATAACATATGCGCAGGCAGATCTTAAGGAGAATGGCGATTTTGATTATGATGCAATACGTGCCGGTATAAATGAACGTACCAGACTTGTAACAATACAACGTTCCAAAGGTTATGCTTCCCGGCCGACATTATCTGTTGAACGCATCGGAGAACTCATTTCATTTGTAAAAAGCATCAAACCCGATGTTATATGTATGGTGGATAACTGTTACGGCGAGTTCGTTGAAACAATTGAACCTACGGATGTCGGTGCAGACCTTGTTGTCGGTTCTCTCATAAAGAACCCGGGCGGCGGACTTGCACCAATCGGAGGATATATCTGCGGCCGTAAAGAATATGTCGATAATGCCGCATACCGCCTTACAGCTCCGGGTCTCGGAAGGGAACTTGGCGCATCATTGGGAGTCAATTCCCAGTTTTTCCAAGGTCTTTTTATGGCCCCTACGGTTACGGCAGCAGCTCTTAAAGGTGCTATTTTTGCTGCAAATCTGTATGAACGCCTCGGCTTTAAGGTCATACCGGATTCTAATGAACCGCGCTATGATATAATACAAGCTGTTGAGCTTATGAAACCTGAATATCTTATAGCATTCTGCAAAGGAATACAGGCTGCATCACCTGTTGATTCACATGTAACTCCTGAGCCTTGGGATATGCCGGGATATGATTCCAAGGTTATTATGGCAGCAGGTACATTTGTATCCGGAGCATCCATCGAGCTTTCGGCTGACGGACCGTTAAGACCGCCTTATTCGGTATTCTTCCAGGGCGGGCTCACATGGGGACATGCCAAACTCGGTATCATGATGAGTCTCCAGAAACTTACAGAGTCAGATTTTGATTTTTAAATGTATACATCAATGCCAATATGTGGTATTATATAAATGTTCATTTTATATTTCCTGCCTGCCGGGATAGGAGATTTAATGAAACTTAACAGCGGCAGATATGGTATGCTCCCTTATGAGAAATGTTTAAGATATGGTCCGGAATCGTTATCGGATACCGAACTTATGGCTATAATTTTAAGGAGCGGAACTACAGGCAGCAATTGCATTGAAATAGCACAGAAATTAATAGATTCTTTTGAAGGAAGCGGTATACTCGGACTTAAACATATGTCAATCGCACGTCTTAAGTCTATTGAAGGTATAGGTAATGTTAAGGCTGTAATGCTTAAATGCATCGGCGAATTATCTTCGCGTATAAGCCGTGCGGACAGACAGCATATGAAGACCTTTACCGATTCCGGTACCGTTGCCGGTTATTATATGGAGCAGTTAAGACATCTTGAGTCGGAACGTTTTATTCTTATGCTTTTGGACAATAAGTGCTCACTGATACACGAATCTGTTATTTCTGTCGGAACGGTTAATTATGCCTGCATCTCGGTTCGCGAGATTTTTAAAAACGCATTGGAATACGGTGCGGTTAATATTATAATGGTGCATAATCACCCAAGTGGTGACCCTGCGCCGAGTCATGAAGATATACTGTCTACCGGACAGGTCTATGATGCCGGAAAGCTTATGGGGATTCCTCTGCTGGATCATATCATCATAGGTGATAACAGGTATGTAAGCCTTCGGGAGAAAGATTTATTGGGAAAGGAATAATTATGTCACGTAACATCATCGGATTGGATATAGGTACAAGCAATATCAAAATATACTCAAGAGACCAGGATACTATTTTAAACGAGAAAAACATAATAGCAATAGCTAACAAGAAAGATGTATATGCATTCGGAGATGAGGCATTTGAGATGCACGAAAAGGCACCTGACAATATTAATGTGTCTTTTCCTGTTAAATACGGAGTTATTGCCGACTTTGACAATATGCAGGTTCTTTTTACCGAATTTATAAGAAAAATAGAACATGCTGTCAAGAAAATACCGCCTGCCGATTATTATGTGGCAGTCCCTACCGGCATTACGGAAGTAGAGAAGCGTGCATTCCTTGAGCTGGCGGATGATCCGTCAATCCACGCCAAGAGAATAATGGTTATCAATAAACCGGTTGCCGATGCTCTCGGCGCAGGTGTTGAAGTTATGGAAGCCAAAGGAATCATGGTTGTTAATATCGGAGCGGATACGACGGAAATCTCTGTACTTTCCCTTGGAGGAATTGTTCTCAGCAAGGCTGTCAAGTTTGGCGGCAACAAGCTCGATGAACAGATAATCAGTGCCGTACGCAAGAAATATAATCTCGTAATCGGTGCCAAGACGGCAGAGTATATCAAATATGAGCTCGGAAGTGCCATAAGGGAAGAAGAACACTCCGTTGATGTGTTCGGACGCCATATTGTCACGGGGCTTCCTACCAAATGCAGCATTTCATCAGATGTTGTATATGAGTGCATGATCGATTTCATCCGTCAGATCATCGATGCAATCAAGACAATTCTTGAGCGCACACCGCCTGAACTTTCGGCTGATATCATCGATACCGGAATTTATCTTACGGGAGGTTCTTCGGCAATACGTTCACTTTCACAGCTTATTAACAGTGAGACAGAACTTCATGTCAATATATCCGAGAACCCTTCGGAATGTGTTGTGCGCGGTATCAAGAAGATCATTGACAACCCTAAGTACAGTGAAATAGCTTATATTCCTAAGGAAAGAATAATAGATTAGAGTTAAGAAATTATGAGAAACAGGTTAAAGAAATTTTTTACAGCCAGGGTATGGCTCACACTTCTTGTATGTATATGTTTTTTCTTTATAGGACTTACTTTTTTTACGGATGCTCTCACTAAGCCTTTACAGAAAATAACATCTTCGGTCATAATTCCTATGCAGAAAGGTGTTAACGGAATCGGTCTGTGGCTTACCGAGAAGAGTGATTTACTTGTAAGTGTCGAGAAATTGCAGTCCGAGAATTCGGATTTACGACAGGAGATTGAGGATCTTAAAGCTGAGAATCTTCAGATTCAGAAGGAAAATGTCGAACTGAACACATTGCGTGAGCTTTACAAACTTGACAAAACATATTCCAACTATAAGAAAGTCGGCGCTTCAGTCATCGGAAGAAGTTCGGATAACTGGTACAGCACATTTACGATTGATAAAGGTTCCAAGGACGGTATTGAAGTTGATATGAATGTCGTTGCCGGAAACGGACTGGTCGGAATTGTTACCACGGTTTCAGATAATTTTTCCATAGTCCGTGCGATAATCGATGACTCGAGCAATGTAAGTTCCATGTTGTTAAATACATCCGACATCTGTACCGTAAGCGGTGATCTGCAGCTGGTGGATGAGGGATATATCAAACTCCAGCACCTTGATGGTGATGTTAAAATCAATGACGGTGATATGATTGTCACATCCAATATAAGCGAGAAATACCTTGAAGGCATACTGATAGGATATGCCAAAGACATAACTCTCGATTCCAATAACCTCACGCAGTCCGGTTATATAGTTCCTGCGGTTGATTTTAAACATATTAACACTGTTCTGGTAATTCTTGATAAAAAAACTGCCACCAAATAGTTAGCGAGGTTCGTTTTGAGACGTTTTATAATAAGTTTTGTGTCAATAATTATATTATATGTACTTCAATGCACTGTTTTTAAAGGCGCTTTACTTGTGGCCGGAGTGGCTCCGAATCTTATGCTGATGTTTACATGCATTGTGGGTTTTATGCGTGGCCGCAAGTCCGGAATGATTACCGGATTTGCCGGAGGTATGTTAATCGATATCATGAGCGGAGGAATGATAGGTTTTACGCCGCTTCTTTATCTGCTTGCAGGATATTACAACGGTATGTTTTACAAGGAATACACCAAAGAACAGATGCTGCTCCCGATAAGTCTGGTTGCCATGTGTGACTTTTCATATGGACTTATATACTATTTTGTAACATATCTTATGCGAAACAGGCTTAATCTGGGATATTACATATCCACTGTAATTATGCCGGAAACCATATATACTGTTGTTGTTACAATTTTTGCATATATTTTTGTATATTACATCAACAGAAAACTCGATTCAATTGATAAAAAGAGAAAGGCAAAAAATGTTAAAAGAACAGCTGGCTGATTTTTTTAAAGATTTAGGATATATACTTAAGAAAATATTTACGTCGAGAATGGTTCCGTTTGCTGCGGCAGGTGCCGTTCTTTTTGCAATTCTTATAATCAAGCTTTTTAATATGCAGATAGTCCATGGTGACGATTATACCGATTCATATATTATGAAAGCGGAGAAAACCGTCACTACGACCGGTACACGCGGCGACATATATGATACCAACGGTAAGCTCCTGGCTTACAGTGAATTAGCTTACTCTGTTGTAATAGAAGATAGCGGAACTTATACATCAACATCTGTAAAAAACGCTTCCATCAATGCTGTAATCGCTAAAATGATTGAGATTATAGAGAATAACGGAGACAGTATTGACTATGATTTCGGGCTGGCATGCAACGAATCCGGTTATTATTACACCGTATCTGATAATGCACTTTTGCGTTTTCTTCGTGATATGTACGGGCGATCCGCAATATCCAAGCTTACAGATGATGAACGTAATTCCACTCCGGCGGATTCTGCCGAGGTTCTGCGTAACCGTTATAAAATCTATACAGCCGAAGATGTTGAAAATCTTAAAGAAACAGAAGCTGCCAAGCAGGCAAAGAATCCGAAGTTTAAACTTACGGATTATGATTCACTTAACATATATGATGATATAACGGCAATGAAAATAGCCTATGTAAGATATAATCTTGCAGCCAACTCATATAAACGTTATCTTTCTTTTACGGTATCAAGCAATGTCAATGAGCATACAATGGCTGCCATACTTGAAAATAAAGATATCCTCACAGGAGTATCCATAGAAGAAGATACCGTAAGAAAATACAATTACAGCGAATATATCGCACATATCATCGGATATACCGGCAAGGTGAGTTCAGACCAGCTTGAAGAACTTCAGGCCATTGACAGTTCATACGACGCAACCGATATCGTCGGTAAATCCGGCATAGAACAGCAATACGAGACCACTCTTTCCGGAACGAAGGGCACCCGTACCATGCTTGTAGATAATGTGGGACGTGTACTTGAGGTTACGAATGAGGTGGAAGCTGTTGCCGGCAAAGATGTATATCTTACAATTGACATTGATTTACAGGAGAAAATATATAAACTCCTTGAAAGAAGACTTGCGGAAATAGTTGTATCATATCTTACTCAGTCTGATTCTCCTTTTAAAGATGACGGACAGATACTTATTCCGATTAAGGATGTTTATTTTGCACTTATAAATAACAATGTAATTGACATTGATAAAATCGCTTCATCTGATACTGCGGCAGCACAGACAACGTACTCTTTGTTTTCCACTCAGAAAAACACGGTACTTGCAGCAATAAATGCCGATCTTGAAAGCGGTGATACAGCATACGGTGCACAGACAGATGACATGAAATCCTACCTCAAACTTGTCAGGAGGATTTTAATAGACGATGGCATTATTAACAGTGATAAAATAACGGCTTCAGATGATTTGTCCAAACAATGGACAGCCGGAAACATCTCACTGAGACAATATCTGGAGGGTGCCATTAATAATCAGTGGGTTAATATATATAACCTTGACATAAGCTCTGATTATCCTACCACGGATGAGGTCCTTGCAAGTGTATTGGATTATGCATCCGATGCCATTGCAAAAAGTACGGATTTTGACAAACTTATTTATGAATATCTTATTAATAACCATATTTTATCAGGTCGTGAAATATGCCTGCTGCTTATGGAACAGGGAGCTGTTAAATACACAGAGAGTGAATATGTAAATATCACAAACGGCGGCTCAACATTTGACTTCCTTGAAACCAAAATAGCCAATCTTGACATAACTCCGGCGCAGCTTGCACTTGATCCGTGTTCAGGTTCCTGTGTTGTTGAAGATCCTAACAGCGGTTCAATTCTTGCTATGGTAAGTTATCCAAGTTATGATATTAACTATTTTTCGGGTTCCATTAACGCCGATTATTACAATAAACTGTTGAATGACAAATCTACTCCGCTTGTAAACAGGGCAACCCAGACCAAAATTGCTCCCGGTTCTACTTTCAAACCGCTTATAGCTGTTGCAGGACTTGCGGAAGGTGTCATTACACCTAATGACACAGTATATTGTGATGGTATATATGATAAAATAACACCAAACATTAAATGTTGGATCCATCCTGACAAGCACGGCTCAGTGAATACAGAATCTGCGCTCGAACACTCATGCAACGAGTATTTCTGTGACATCGGTTACAGGCTGTGTTTTACTCCGGGCGGAGAAATAAGTTTTGAATATGGTCTTTCAAGGGAAAAGAAATATGCTGAACTTCTGGGACTTGGTACCAAAACAGGTATACAGCTTCCCGAATCCACACCGCAGATATCCGATTACAATGCCGTTGCATCAGCAATCGGCCAGGGTACCAATGCTTATACTTCGCTGAATCTTGCAAGATATGTATCAACTCTTGCTAATTTCGGCACCGTATATAATTCATCTATTGTAAGCCGCATATCTGATTCCGATGGAAGTAATGTTGAATTTATAGGATCAACGGTTGCTAATACCGTTGATATCGATCCTTCTATCTGGACAACAGTACGTAACGGCATGGAACGTGTTATTACCAAAGGTGTTATGAATCCGCTTACAAGCAACCTTCCGGTAACCATCTACGGTAAATCCGGTACTGCGCAGGAAGATAAAACACGTGGTGACCACGCCTGCTATATTATGTATTCAACCGATGACGACGGTAATGCTGAGCTTGCAACAGCAGTAATGATACCTTACGGACATTCCGCAACGCATGCCGGTGTAATGGCTTATTATGCTATGGCCTCATATTATGATTACGAACTTCCGTCATCAATCATATTTAACACATCCGGTGGATTTGATATCACTGAATAATCATATAACCTAATTGAAAGGAGGTAACACATAATGAACAATTCTGTTGTTATAAAAGGAAATAAATACGGTATAGTTGTCGTCATGGATGACACTGTTCCTTTTGACGAGCTTAAAGAAAATCTTCTGGATAAATTTAAGAGTGCTGCCAAATTCTTTGACAAAGCCAACATGGCTGTATCATTTGAAGGCCGTAAGCTCAGTCCTAAAGAAGAACGTGAATGTCTTGATATAATATCTGAGAATTCCGATCTTAATATTGTATGTGTAATAGATAATGATGAGCTCCGAGAAAAATATTTCAAAAAAGCAGTGGAAGACAAGCTTGAAGAATTATCATCACATACAGGGCAATTTTACAAGGGAACACTGCGTTCCGGACAGATGCTCGAATCCGACAGCAGTCTGATAATTCTTGGCGATGTTAATCCGGGGGCGAAAGTTATTGCCAAAGGCAATGTCATAATTCTCGGGGCGCTCAAGGGTAATGTATATGCAGGAGCCGGCGGTAATGAAGACTCTTTTGTAGTCGCACTTTTTATGGCGCCGATTCAGATACGCATAGGTGACACGATTGCCAGAAGTAATGATTCGGCACGAAAAAACAAGATGCTCAGCAAAGATGCCATGATTGCATTTGTTGAAGATGGCAATATTTATATTGAAAAACTTGACAAAGACACCCTTGGCGACATCAGATTATAA
>OLJA01001517.1_pt1 | contig 11625 bp, 8 predicted proteins | sample 1601401 | NCBI WGS metagenome assembly OLJA01 (sample SAMN01915217, study PRJEB22387) | human gut metagenome | isolation source: stool | host: Homo sapiens | place: USA | reverse complement strand
GATCTTTTTTAATATTACTTACTACCATCCCCTGTCTGCTTGCCTCATCACATCCTAACATCATGGCTGCAACTCCAGACTTTGCGTTATCAGCATATGTTATATTAATATTTTCAAATACAAGTTCTTCTATCTTGCTTTCTGGAAGACCACATATATATGTTCCTGCTACATGACAGTTCTTTGCATTGATATTCTTAAATACGAATTTCTTTATGGATGGTGTTCTGTCATCTACTGGAAGTGGCTTTCTTGAGCCGACATATTCTGTCTTACCATCTGGATCACAGAAGTAGAAGCTGTTAACAACAAAAGGTGTCATAACGTTATCCATATCAATATTCTCAAATGAAATATCATCAAGAATTGAACGTTTTCCTCTTCCTCTTCTTGTCTTAACCCGAAGTCCTCTATCAGTATTCATAAACAGACAATCTTTAATGTGAACATCCATAACTCCTGCAGCTATCTCACTTCCAACTGTTACAGCACCATGTCCATCTCTCATACAGCACTGTCTTACTGTCATGTTAGTAGTTGGAATATTGTACTTTTCAGCCATATATATCTTTCCTGACTTAATAGCTATACAATCATCACCAACTGAAATATATGTTCCAAGTACAAGTACATCATCACAGCTTTCCGGATCTAAACCATCTGTGTTATGTGAATCAGCCGGTGCTTTAATCTTAACATCTATAAACTTAAGATGATTACTGAAATATGGATGAAGTGTCCAGCATGGCGAATTCTGTACAGTAATTCCCTGTAATGTTACATATTCACAGTGATTAATAAAGAACAGATTAGGTCTCCATGCAATATTACGTACCTTACAGTTCTTCCACCAGTTATCATGTGTTGTACCACCATCTATAGTACCCTCTCCTGTTATTGTTACATTCTTAACATTAAGTCCACATATAATAGCTGCAAATGAATCTACAGGATTACCTTCCCATGAAGAAAGATTATATTCTGACTTTTCATCATATGACTCAATCATTCCAGGAAGAATTGCGAATTTTTCTCTATCTGTAAAAGCTAACAATGTAGCACCCTTAGCAAGCTCCAGCGTAAGATCATCCTTTAAGAATATACTTGATATTCTATATGTACCTTCTGGAACAAGCACTCTTGTATTCTTCTTAGATGCCATAATAGCACACTGTATGGCATTGGTATCATCATGTTTTCCATCACCATATGCTCCAAAGTCCCTTACATTAAGAGTAACAAACTCATAATCTGTACGAAATACTACTGGTCCATATTCTTTTCCATCATACACAGCAGTTATCTCATATTCTGTATCCGGCTTAAAACCATATAATGATGTTATCTGCTTATCTGTATGTGCAAAATGCTCTCCATTTACGTAAATATCATATTCCTTTTCTGAATAATACTTTCCTGCTTCTGTTAATTCTACAACAGCACTTCTTGCTGTATTAGTTACCAATACTAACTCCATAATGCTCCTCCCTTACCACGGCCATAATCCTGATATTCCCTGTTTCTGACTGTTTCACTATATACTAATGCTGCCATGCTGACTATATTATCATCAGCCTTATCATCCTCGTCTGTAAATATCTCACCAGACATAACCTTATCACATACACCTAATACTGTTCCTTCGTATTTTTCTGTATGGACAGCCTTCATTCTGCAGCCCTTTAATACAGCATATGCAAACATGAGCTCTGTTTCATCATCCATATCTTCAAAGCCATCAACACCGTATCCGGCTTCTAATACTGCCTTTACTGATGCTTTATAATAATCCTGCATCTTCCTATATATTTCATATATCATCTGATCCATGACTTCCATAGTATCAATAAGTGCTGCTGCATATATTGACAGACTTCTTAAAGCCTTGTCTGTATCCTTTGAATATTTAGCTGTTGCAAAAAGTTCATCATTCATTGCATTATACTGGGCTATAACATCGTTATACTGCTCTTTTCCGCCATCCTTTGTCTCATATGCCATATAAAATGGTTCATACATGTATGCCTTGCAAAGACACTTCTTTTCATCTTCATCCTTGAAATATCCCTTATCATTTCTTGAAAGATTCTTAAAGCCTTCTGCAAGCTTTACTGCTGCATTCTTATACTTTTCATCACCTGTAAAATCATAAGCTGTATATAACGCAGTACCTGGCATAAAGCTCTTAAGTCCATCCACACTAATATCACCTGTAAAATAACCAGCTTCCAGCTTATCAAGTGCAGCTGTAAGCGCACTCACTGCTTCCTCTGTTCTTAATGCCCTGCAAAGAGAAGAAAGCGCATTAAGTCTTAATCCAAGTGCATATGCATCCTTCTTATGCATGATATTATCAATGTCTGATAATTTTGAAAACATATTTTTTTCTAATTCTGCATCTCTGTTAATTATCATATTATTTCTCCATTTCCCGATATTTTACTTACATTATATGATTTTAAATCTACTTTTCTATATATTTAAAATAATCAAATGCTGCATAATATTCATCAATTCCATGTCTTCCTTCAGTATCTGTGTACTGGCTTCCATATGTTCCAGCAAATGCATACATACCTATCATGGCTCCGGTAAATCTTTTTCCCTTATTATAGCCTTCATCACATAGATAATATACATTGTCAAGTGCAGCTACTTTTTTATAGTCCTTCTCATTATAACTATATGAAAATACACGTCTTAGATAATTCGTCTCACACTTAAGATATATATAAGGATTGCTGTTATCAACCATTATGCCTTCATGTGTTATAATTTCTTCGCCGGTTTTTTCAACTATATTTAACATCAACCTTGGTTCTTCATCCAGCGTAGCAAATACTGCAAACTTAATATAAGTATTCTCATCATAATAACAGGTCATTCCACAGTTCTGGCCCGGATATAGTTCTGGCATCTTCATACAACATATAGCATCAAACTTAAAATGCTTCTGTCTTCTAAGGAGTATATTTCTTGATTTCATTGAGTCAAGATCATACTCACTTCCCTTTACATATACATGTGAATCTGCAAGCTTTATTCCATCCATCTCAGGAACTCTTGAGAACCACCATTCATTACTTAGTGATGACTCATCAAAATCATCATCTGCTTCTGCTTCCCATATTGTTTCTGGAAGATCCGGCTTGACCTGCAGGGCACTTGGTCCATTAAGATTGTTTACTATAGGCCATCCATCAGCAGTCCATGTTATAGGATCAAGTGCTGTTTCTCTTCCTAATATGCTGTAGCCATCACCTATTTTTCTGCCACATAAGTAAACCATATACCACTGACCGTTTTGTGTCTGTACTGGCTTGCCATGTCCACATCTTTGTATGATCTCATCTGGATTATTCTGTCTCATAATAGGATTATAAGGACAAGGTTCATATATTCCTTTTAATTCACGGCTTCTTGAAACAGTTATTCTATGTCCAGGTCCAGTTCCTCCCTCAGCCTCAAACAGATAATACCAGCCATCTTTCTTTAAAAGATGTGGTCCCTCTGGTGCTCTTTTATTGTCTCCATAATATAGAAGCTCTGCCTTTGATATCTGCTTTGTTGCATCCTCGTTCAGCTCGAATATTCTGGCACCTCTGTTAAGAAGCATATATCTTCTTCCATCCTCATCATTGAATATAGATGGATCTATACCATCCTCATCTATAACTGCCGGCTTGCTGTATGGTCCTTCTGGATGTTCTGAGCTTACTACTATCTGCTTTCTATATACATTGCCTGTATCATTCAGCCTGTATGTAGCTGTAATATAAAACTTACCCTTATAGTAAGATATATCGGGTGCCCAGTATCCTCTTCCTCCTTCAAGTTCATTAATCCCAGCCCATTCAGGATTAGTTATCGCATATCCTATAATCTTCCAGTGCACAAGATCTTTTGAATGTGATACTGGAATACAAGGGTAGAATATAAATGACGAATTAACCATATAATAATCTTCACCAACCCTGACAATAGATGGATCTGGATACATTCCTGTCCTGATAGGATTGTGATACATATCAGACAGCTTGTGCCCTACTGCTTCCTCAAAATATTCTTCCAGCTCAATAAAATGATTCTTATGTGCAATCTCAAATGGTGTCAGTAAATTTATATCACCTGATAATGGTGACATACCTACTCTTTCTACAAGATACTTACAGGTTTTTACATCACCTGACATAGCCGCATAATGTAACATGTTTTTATTGTTGTCATCATGGATGTTCATGCTTGCTCTTGAATATTCTACAATATATTTAACAAGCTTAATATTACCTGTCTTAGCTGCAAGAAGTGCCATAAGCACGCCATGTTCATCTTTTTCATCTATAAGCCCTGGTTCGTTTTCAAGTATCGTTCTGACCTCGTCTATATTCTCAAGATAAATCGCATCTACTAACTTTCTCATCATACACCACCTTATCTTCACTATCTTTACTCTATTTCTATTTTCTAATTTTATCATACTGACTATGCTATTACTACATATAAAAAGTCTGATAAAACAAAAAAGACGGAAATGGTATTACCATTTCCGCCTTTTAATTTTAACATAAGTCATATTCAATATAATAACTTCCGTACATCACCATATATGTTATATAACAATGCTCATTACTCCTTAACGGCACCTACATTAACACCCTGTACAAAGTACTTCTGGCAGAATGGATAGATGATCATGAAAGGTAAGATAGCAACAACTGTAGATGCATTAGCAATAGTGTTAGGATCTACTGAATCGTCGTTAGGAATATTACTATCCATAACCATGTTACGAAGTTTAATCTGGAAGTTGTATAACTTATCTGTTCTGATATAAATCTTGAAGTTTGTATAATCATTCCAGAATGTTACGGCAAACATAAGACCGATTGAAGCAAGGGCAGCCTTAGAAAGTGGTAACACAATCTTAAAGAATATACCCATAGGTGAGCATCCATCAATCTGAGCAGCTTCGAAAAGTGATTCTGGAATACCTTCAAAGAAGTTTCTCATAAGTACTAAGTTATATACGTTGATAGACATAGGTAGAATTACTGCCCACAATGTATCAAGTAAGTGTAAGTTCTGCATAACTAAGTACTTAGGAACCATACCACCATCGAATATCATTGTGAATAATAACATATATGCAAAGAAGTTTCTTCCTGGCATATCCCACTGAATAAGAACGTAACCACCAAGTGTAGCAAGCAACAATCCCATAAATGTACCAATTAATGTTGTTACTACTGAGATAATGAATGGACTATATAAAGCTGTTCTTGTGAAAATAGCATTATAACCACCTACTGAGAATAAATTTGGCCACCATCTAAAACTTGTTGCTGAATGAGCATCAAATGAATCTACAATAACCTTCCACATAGGGAAAAGAATTAACAATGAAACCAATATAAAGAAGATTGCATTGACTATTGGGAAGATTTTGAATTTTTTCTTTTTCTTTTTATAAACTAACTGTTCTTCACTCATCGTCTAACCTCCTATACAATTCCACGTCCACGGACTTTTTTACTTGCGTAGTTACAACCAAGTACGAGGATCATACCTACAAATGACTTAAACAGACCTACGGCTGTTGTATAACCATAATCAGAGAATGAAGCTGAGAAAGTCTTGTTGTATACGTATGTCTGTAATACCTGTGATACATCGTATGTACCAGCACTCTGTGTAACGAATACTGATTCGAAAAGGTTCATAACCTTAGCAAGGTTAAGAATGAATACTGTGATGATAGTATTAGCTAAAGCTGGAAGAGTGATATATATAAGTCTCTTGAATCTGTTAGCACCATCAATCTGTGCAGCTTCATAAAGGTCAGGACTGATACCTGATAATGTAGCAAGGAAAAGAATAGTTCCCCATCCTGTATCCTTCCATACGTTCATCATAAAGAACGTGCCTGTCCAGTACTTAGAACTACCAAGGAAATCGATAGGATCATTGATAAGTCCCATGTTAATTAAAGTACCATTAACAACACCTGAGCTGTTAACTGAAAGAATCATCTTGAATACAGCAGCAACTACAACCCAAGACATGAAGTGAGGTAAGTAGATGATTGTCTGTACTGATTTCTTGAATGCCATGTTAGTAATCTCGTTAAGAAGAAGTGAGATAATAACTGCGGCACCTGTATTAAGTATTAACTTAACGATTGATAATACAAGTGTATTTCTGAATGCCTGCCAGAAATATGTATCGAATCTTAACATAGTCTGGAAGTGGAAAATACCTATATAATATGGGTTAGCTAATACATATGATGTGAACGCATAACGACATCCTAACATTGGCCAGTAGAAGAATAATAATATCATGATAAATACTGGGAGGAACATAATATAGAATCCTCTGTAGTAGAACATCTTCTGCGTAATACTCTGATTTAATGAGTTAGATAAATACTTGCTATCTACTCCGAGATCCTTCTTGAATAACTTAACAACATCCCAGAATACACCTACGATAGCAACGATAAGTCCAAGTATGATAACATATACACCTGAACCGATTGAATAAGTATTACCACCATATCCGTTTGATAATAAATCAGATATATTATGGTATACATACTTTAATGCACCAGTCTTAGTCTTACCATCTGTACTAGTGAACTGGAATGCAAACATAGATACAAATGCAACAACTGTAGCAAGTACTGATGTTACAATTGATAACTTTTCTTTCTTAGCAACAACTAAAAGAATACCAGCAACGATAATCAACATAAAAAGATACCACATAAATATAACGCTGATATTCATGAAACCAAATGAGTATGCCTTAGGTGTATAACCATCCATAAGTTCTTCGTTTGACTGAACAAATGGAAGCAATCCGCCTAATAACATGATTACCATACCGATAATAGCTAAATATCTGGTATTACCAGTTGGCTTACCATTAAGTGCTCCACACTTAGGGCAAATCTTTGCCTTCTTAGGAAGCTCTGTTCCACAAGACTTACACTGCATCTTTATACCCTTCTTTCCTAATATTATAGTAACAATGCTTATTAAGCAAAATATCGTGCCAGAAGACCAGGTCTCCTGGCACGACCATATGTGATAGCAGGTATCACTAATAATACATATTAAGTAGCTTAAATCACTAATTACTTACCAGTGAACTTTGTATTTAATGACTTAAGAGCTGCATCAACCTTAGAACCAACTGTATCTGTATACTGCTTCATACCTTCATCAACAGTCCATTCGCCTCTGGCTACCTTATCAACTACTGTATATCTCTGTGTATTGATATCACCAACAAGCTTACCAACTTCTTCTGTCATAGCAGGAGAATCAACTAACTGAGAGTTCTTGAAGAACATTTCTGAGCACTCTATAACGTTAGCTGGCTGATCTGCCTTTCCTGGATCCTTCTTTCCATCAGAGTATCCTGCAAGAACGAGGTTGCAGTCAAGATGAGCCTTAGAGTACAATGTCTTAGGGTTAGTCTTCTTACCAAGGAATTCGAATGAACCATCATCCTTTACGTTGTAGTAATATCCCTTAGGACCATATTCCCAAAGTGTCTGGATATCGCCACCATTTAACATCGTATCAAGGAAGTACTTAAAGATTCCTTCTGCCTTTCCTGTTTCACCTGCATGAGATGTAATACACCATGATGGTGAAAGTCTTTCTGCATACTTACCAAGCTCCTTAATTGGAAGGAGAGCAACGAGTGAGCCATCAAGACCAGATGATGTTATTTCGCCCCTTAACTTATCAATCCATGTTCCAGCCCAGTATGTAAATACACCTGATTCTGTCTTAACATCTGATGACTTGAAGTCGTTACGTGATGTAAATGTTGTCTTTGTACTTGATTCCTTATTGATAAGTCCATCCTTAACAGCGTTCTGGATTCTCTGAAGAGCATCCTTCATTTCCTGTGCTGAGAAACCATCTACATACTTGCCCTGAGCCTTGTCATAGTAGAATGTAAACTGTGCATTCTGATAGAATTCAGGAAGATAGTTTGTATAAGGTGCTTCCTTTGAATAGAAACCAGGAGCTGAAATTACATAATCAACGCCCTTAGCTTCCTTCATCTTCTTAAGCATTGTATAGAACTCATCATATGACATCTGCTTCTGAAGATCTGCCTTTGTATATCCAGCAGCTGTAGCCCAAGCTTCCTTTACATATGTACAGCATCCGTTACCACGCGCAGGTACGAAACCGTAAAGAGCTTTCTCACCATCAACGCCTTTAACATAGTTAGCCTCCATAATCTTTTCTGCATCTGCAACAAGTCTTCCTGAGGCCTTTGTTGCTGAATTGTTCCAAGCATCTGTCATATCCCAGAGAAGACCCTGCCTAGCATAAAGTGCTAAGTAGTCCGCTGAAAGAATAAGAACATCTGGCATAGAGTTTGGATCGAGCATTGAGTTTGCTACTGCATCATAGTATGAGCTGTGGTCTGGACGAACTACTGTGAAGTCAAGGCCTGTTAATTCCTTGAGCTGTTCATCAAACTTGTCACCCCAGTCTGCCATCTTAGGAACTGTACCATCAACCATAACAGTGAAAGCTTCTGGCTTTTCTACGCTTGCCCAATCTACTGTTGATTTGTTTTCTGTTGAAGCATTGTTGTTTCCACATGCTACAAGACCCATTACTGAAGTAAGTGTTAAACCTACAGCAGTAAGTTTTTTAACTGTTTTTCTCATAAACTTGTAAACCTCCCTATTGGTTCTTGTGGGGAACGCCCCACCTAATATGTTTCTAACATTGATATATATTACCATTTTTGTAATCTTTTAACAATACTTTATAAACTATTTTTCTGAACTTTGTAAACTATTTTGCTAAAAAAGAGAATTGTTATGCTTAACACAAAAGATATGCCAGAAGATATTAAAGCAATTACTGGATAGTTTATCAAAGAACACGTAGACCTTAATAAGTGTAAGATATCCTATTAACTATTATTAGTATAAAGCATTTTTAACTGTACACAGAATAAAAAAGAGCCGTGTCACGGCTCTTTTTATATTGGGATTACGACACTTTCTGCAATCATCACATTCTATCGGCTATTTATGAATTCCTTCTTCTTCAATCTGACTATAAGACTTGTGACAAGCAGCATCGCTATACACACAGCTATCGGCATAAGAATATTTTTTCCTAATAATATCCCCTTTTTATATACAGAATAAGTCATCACATACTTACGCCATAGAAGACCAGTGCTTATAGCACCATCGGCATCATAATATTCAACGCTCACTATAACCATAGCTGCAAGATAGCCAGCCCATTTCTTATCCGTTATCCACCATACCGCAAGCATAATCAGTCCCATAACGAATATAACTGCAAATGCCTGTAATATAAAAACTGCACTTATAAGTGCAAATGAAGGTGCTGCCTCACATGGCATATGTATGGCTTTATAACACGTACTTGCCTCATCTTCCCAGTTATATATCTTTCGTTTTATACATATGCCTGCTATAGTTGTTGCTATATATATGTATACAGCGATGACTGCACTAAGTATTGCAAGGTCCTTCACACATCTTTTCCATATACTATATATATGTTTATGCCTCGTAATCATCATTACTGAAAAATTATATCTCTGTACATACAATATATAAAACAATGAACATATTGTAAGCAGTCTGCTCACATAATATATGCCAATACCTATATACACATCATACAGGCATGCTTCTGTATCAGACGGAATACCCAGCCCTCTTAATATTGTATTAGGCAGCAGTATAGTTATAACAACAAGCATTACTATGGACATTCCCTTGTCATTGACACTCAGTAATTCCCTTATCTTTCTCATACCTTTTCAGCTCCATGTATTATAATCGCCTTATGTACCGGATATAATGCCATATCAAAGTAAAAGTCTGACTTTATAAATCTTGCCCTGCGTTCCTGTCTTACCAGACCATCAGACATACCAAAGCGTATAGCAAATGTTTTAGTTTCCTCTGGTTTTAATATAGTATCTCCTTCTTCATCTACTGCATATATCACTCCCTGATTATCATATCCTATAGGATATGCCACAATATCTACATTGGGTACAAAATCAGCTGCCAGATTGACATTCTCATCTTTTTTGTTTGTAACATCAAAAACAATGACCAATCCATCATTATCGCTTCTCATCTTTTCCGGCATATTCTTCTTATCAACAATATCATTCATATTGCCAAAATAAAGATTAGCTACGCATATTTCTAATCCATTATGCTCTACAACATCCCCTGCTTCATAGTACTCCTCAACTGGAGCAGGCAGTCTGGTATTAGCATTTCTGTAAGCTAATATAAACACTATAACCAAAACAAGTGCCACACATAATAATATGCCATACTTTACTTTTTTATTTTTAAAATGTATCATTCTTCAACCCCCGCCATATATACAAAACAACATCAAGTACAACTATCATCACCATAAACAAAACATAACTTTCCCAATAATTAGGAGCCATCTGGCTCATACTAAACAACCTGTATGGAGCAATCGCTCTTACTTTCACATACGGAAACCAGCTTGAAGCTGCATTCATAAATTCACATAGCACTACAGGAAAAAGTAATACTATAAATGTATTATTCACCCATAAAGATACCATAAGTGAAACTGTAGCCAGTAATCCACCACATATAAACTGCAATATAAAGTACAACAGATAATATACATAAGGATGTGTAAAAAATATACTGCTCCACATAGAATTAGCCGAATAACAAAATGTACCATTATTCCATATTATAGAAGGAAGCATCATAGCTGTTGCTAAAAGATTAACAAGCAATGGAAGAACTGCCACTATTCCACCTGTCGTAAATACGGCTGTAAACTTGGCTATAAGATAATTAATCTTTTTCGTTCTGCAATAATAATTTTTTATAATTCCTGTACGCCTGTCCGTATAATATGTAGCTGCATATGGCAGAACTACCATTATAGGAAGTAATCTTATATACAACGTATAATAAACGTTAAAACTTCCACCTATCCACGTATAAATAACGGTATATGGAAGAGTTAGTCCCCCATATTCAAAAAACTCCAGCGGATTAAGTGCATTATGCAACCCCACTTTGACAAACTGCACTGTAACTATTATCATTCCCATAATAAGCGCAATCTTAAAAGCTGCTCCTTTTAGTGCCCGCTCCATTTCAATCTTTAGCATCTGCTTCATTCTATCAACCTCCCAGCCATATACATTATTACATACAGAATATCAACTACTTACTTAAGCTTGTCTGAATATGTAAAATCAAGCTTTAGTAATTTATCTTCATTCCATATTTCTGGACTACCTGTTTTAGCATCACTTCCGTGATTAGTTCCTATGTATATATCATTATCAAGCATTAATCCATCTGTTTCTACATCCTCATACACATATTTATATCCTGTTACATTCTTCCCTCTATATCTTGTAACTTTATACTTCTCCACAAAACATAATAAAATAATTTCTCTGCTTTCTTTTGCTTTTATTGTTGCCCTGCAAAATTCATGTTCTCCCCATCCATCAGGTTTTATAAAGAACCCCTTAAAATTATTATCATGTATAGTATTATATTGCAGGTTATTATTA
>OLJA01001513.1_pt1 | contig 11629 bp, 6 predicted proteins | sample 1601401 | NCBI WGS metagenome assembly OLJA01 (sample SAMN01915217, study PRJEB22387) | human gut metagenome | isolation source: stool | host: Homo sapiens | place: USA | reverse complement strand
CCCGGGGTGTCGATGATGTTGATACGATGACGGTTCTTCTTGAAGAGAGCCGGATCGTGCTGGGTCTCGGTATGGCTCCAATAGCAGGTGGTAGCAGCAGAGGTGATAGTGATACCACGCTCCTGCTCCTGTTCCATCCAGTCCATCGTGGCAGCGCCGTCATGAACTTCACCGATCTTATGGTTAATACCGGTGTAGTACAGGATACGCTCGGTGGTGGTGGTCTTACCTGCGTCGATGTGGGCCATGATACCGATGTTACGGGTCATTTGCAGAGATACATCTCTCGGCGTAGCCATGGCTTAAACCTCCTCGACAGCGAATCAATAACGATAGTGGGCAAAAGCCTTGTTGGCCTCGGCCATCTTGTGCGTATCCTCGCGCTTCTTGACAGAACCGCCGACACCGTTGGTGGCGTCGATGATTTCAGCAGCCAGACGAGCAGACATGGTCTTCTCGCCACGGGCGCGGCTGTAAGCAGTCAGCCAACGCAGGCCGAGGGTCTCGCGGCGGGCAGGGCTGACCTCCAGGGGAACCTGGTAGTTAGCACCGCCGACACGGCGGGTCTTGCACTCGAGGTTAGGCATGATGTTCTCCATAGCCTTCTCGAACATCTCGAGCGGGTCGTTGCCGGTCTTCTCCTTCACGATGTTGAATGCATCGTAAACGATCTCCTGAGCAACACCTTTCTTGCCATCCAGCATGATGTAGTTGACCAGACGGGTGACAACCTTGGAATTGTAAATAGGATCGGCCAGAACTTCGCGTTTCGCGACATTACCTCTTCTGGGCATCTTTCTTCCCTCCTTCACATAGAATGATATCATCGGTACTCGAAAGTTAAGAAACTCCCGTTGTGCCACAAAAAAGGCGTTGGCCTATTTTATGGCGAAAAGATGTTTCCTTACTTCTTGGCACCGGCCTTGGGGCGCTTAGCACCGTATTTGCTGCGGGCCTGGTTACGGTTCGCAACACCCTGCGTATCCAGAGTACCACGGATGATGTGGTAACGGACACCGGGCAGATCCTTGACACGGCCGCCACGGATCAGAACAACGCTGTGCTCCTGCAGGTTATGGCCGATACCGGGAATGTAAGAGGTGACCTCGATACCATTCGTCAGGCGGACACGGGCAACTTTACGCAGAGCAGAGTTAGGCTTCTTGGGGGTCATGGTACGCACAGCAGTGCAGACACCACGCTTCTGCGGGCTGTTGAGGTTGGTGTACTCCTTTTTCTGGGAGTTGTAGCTCTTCAGAAGGGCAGGCGCAGTGCTCTTTTTGACCAGGACCTCACGGCCTTTGCGCACGAGCTGGTTAAAAGTAGGCATTTCTTTTCTCCTTTCTTCACTTATTGACGCGCTTTTTGCGGCTTGTCCGGCCGATTGGCCGCACTATTCCCCGCAACTCACGCAATGATTATATTACAGTATTCCGACTGAATTGTCAAGAGTATTGCCAAAAAAATCTTAAAAAAATCGTGCAATACGGAGAATTTTATTTTTTCAAAGCCAGCCGCCTCTTTCTGCCGCCTTCCGCAGGACTGCAGGCTGCTTTTGGAAAGCTTTGCACGCCGACCCTCCGGCAGCGGTGCGGTCGGCTTTTCCCGATGCAATGCGTCAAGGTGGCATCTTTTGTCCATAATTTAGACATTTTTATACACATTTCACAATTTTTGTCCGAAAGAATCGTAGGAATGACAATACGATTTTTATTGCACCTGGCGCGGGTTTTTGTTATACTATAGTTACAGGCAAGGTAATGACGAGCCTGCCGAAACCCTTTATTCAGCATGAAATTCAAGGAGGTATTGACAATGAAAAAACTACTTGCCGTTCTCATTTCCCTGTGCATGGTATCCGCATTCGCTGTACCCGTTTTTGCAGACGCAAACAGCGATTACATCGCCTCAGTCAAGGCCTATCAGGCGCAGATTGCAGCCAAGGAAGCCGCTTATGTGGCCTCTGTCGATGCCTACTCTAAAAACGCAAAGGCAAAGGCTGACGCCGACAGCGCCGCTATCCTGAAGGCCGCCAAGGCCGCACAGGCAAAAGCCGATGCAGACTGCCTTGCCGTTATCGCCGCAGGAAAAGCCGCACAGACTCAGGCTGACGCCAGAGTAGCCGCCGTAATTGCCGCTGGCAAGGCCGCGCAGGCTTCCGCCGATCAGCGTGAGGCTGCCTACGCCAAATCCGTAAAGGCATATCAGGATCAGATCGCAGCCCGTGAGGCCGCCTACATCAAGGCAGTTCTGGGCAAGTAACATCGCATACCTATTATAAAAGAGGAGCGCCCGCGGAGGGCGCTCCTCTTTTTGGTGTATTGCGTCTGTAGTGGCCGCAGATGCGCGCTCCTTACATTCCTAGCCGGTTTGTGGGGGGGTACACTTACTGCAGCTTGGCCAGTGTTGCCTCGGCGTCATCCAGAATGCGCTCAAACTTCTCAAGGGCTGCATCGACCGGCGCAGGGGTGACCAGATCCACACCGGCGTGGCGGAGCTCATCCAGCGGATAAGCGCTGCCGCCCATCGACAGGAACTCCTTATAGCGCTTGACGGCGGGCTCACCCTCCTTCAGGATGCCCTCGGACAGCGCCACGGCGGTGGAGTAGCCGGTTGCGTACTTATAAACGTAGAACGGGCGGTAGAAGTGCGGGATGCGCGCCCACTCGTACTGAATCTCATCGTCAATGACCATATCCTCGCCGAAATATTCGGTGACAAGGCGCTTGTACAGTGCATTCAGCGCCGATGCGTTCAGCGCCTCACCGCGCTCGACCATGGCGTGTGCCTCGCGCTCAAACTCGGCAAACATCGTCTGGCGGTAGACCGTGCCCTTGAAGTTCTCAAGGTACTGGTTCAGCAGATAGAGCCGGGTCTGGGGGTCATTCTCGTTGGCCAGCAGCTGCTCAATCAGCAGGTTCTCGTTGACCGTCGAGGCGACCTCCGCCACAAACAGCGTGTAATCCGCGTACTGCGGCGGCTGATGCTGGCGGGAGCGCCAGCTGTGGATGGTGTGGCCCATCTCATGCGCCAGCGTGGAGACGCTGTCCAGCGTGCCGCTGAAGTTGAGCAGGATATAGGGGTTGGAGTCATAGCAACCGCCGGAGTACGCACCGCCGCGCTTGCCGCGGTTGGGGTAGACGTCAATCCAGCGCTCGGCGTAGGCCTTGCGGACGGTGGCCTGATAGTCCTCGCCCAGCGGGGCCACGGCCTTGAGCACCATCTCCTGCGCGGTCTCATAGGTGTAGGACTTCTTCAGGTCGCCCACCAGCGGCGCGTAGACATCATAGAAGTGCAGCTCGTCCACGCCCAGCATCTTCTTGCGCAGGCGGACATAGCGGTGCATGGCGGGCATATGCTTGCGCACCGTGGCAACCAGATTATCGTAGACCTCGACCGGGACGTTCTCCCCTGCCATCGACATGGCGCGGGAGGACGGATAGTTGCGGGCGGCAGCCTCCGCGGTTGCGGCCTTGATTGCGCCGTTGTAGGTGGCGGCAAAGGTGTTGATGTGCTCGCGGTAGCTCTTGTAGTAGCTGTGGAAAGCGTTTTCGCGCAGGGTGCGGTCGGTGCTCATTTCCAGCGGCACAAAGTTGGAGCCGGTGACCTCAACGGTCTCTCCCGCTTCATTCTTGACGGCGTCAAACAGCAAATCCGCGTCCTCAAGATTGTGGTACGCCTCGGACGGCGCGGACATCACCTCGCCGAAGCTGGCCAGCAGCTTTTCCTCTGCCTTGGAGAGCGTGTGGGGTTTGCTGCGCAGCAAGTCCTCCAGATTGAACTTGTAGTCTGCCACCGCGGGGTCATTGACAATGGCGGTCAGCGTCTCCTCCGGCAGGGCGAGAATTTCCGGCTGTGCAAAGGAGAGCGCCGCAGCCATCTTGACGTATTTGCTGCCGATGCGGGCGTACATGCTCTGCGCCTTATCATCGCGGGTGTCCTCATCATGGCGCTGGGAGGCGTAGCAGTACAGGCGCTCCACCTTGCGGCCCACCTCGGTGGAGGCGTCCAGATAGGCGCCGATGGTGACGGCATCCTGCAGTTTGCCTGCAAAGGCGGCCAGACTTTCAATATCGGCATCCAGACTGTCCAGCGCGGTCTCCCACGCGGCATCGCTTTCAAACATCGGGGTCAGATCCCACTGAAACTGCGGGTCGAGCTCACTGCGCTCTTTCAAAATTTCGGCCATTGGTATTCTCCTTATTGTAAAATATTTTGTTGTGCAGAAGATGTTGGGGTGTGCGGTGGCATCCACCGCGTTGCAGGGTCGTCGAGGACGCCGCCCCCTACGCGTAGGGGCGGATTCCATATCCGCCCGGGGACATTGCGGCAGGCACCATGCTCCGCGGGCGAGCAATGCTCGCCCCTACAGATTATAATAGGGCTTTTTCCCAATCGGCGGGGCGGAATCCCGCCAGGACAAACGTCTCCCCTACCAGCAACGGGCGCTTGACCAACATACCGTCGGAAGCAAGCAGCGTGAGCTGCTCTTCCGCAGTCATGGTGGGCAGCTTGTCCTTCAGGCCCAGATTCTTGTACACAAGACCGCTGGTATTGAAGAACCGCTTGATGGGCAGACCGCTGCGGGCTACCCATTCCCGCAGCTCGTCCGCGGTGGGGTTTTCCTCCTTGATATGCCGGGCGGTGTAGGCAACACCGTGGTCATCCAGCCATTTTTTGGCCTTCTGACAGGTAGAGCACGGCGGGTATTGTAGGAACAGCATAGGTTCACGCTCCTTAGTATCAGTTAACTTATTATAACCCAGCGGAGGGCGGGTGTCAATCGGGCCCGACCATATGGCGCGGTGGCCGGTGGTGAGCAGCCGCTATCTGGCAGCATTCCCCTCATCCGGCCCTGCGGGGCCACTTTCCCCTGAGTGGGAAAGGCATTACGGCTGCAAACAAGAAATCCCGCCACCTGACGGTGGCGGGATTTTTAGTACAGGTTAGTGGTCGTAAGCAGCCTCGGCGGCGTCGCGGGCGATTTCAGCCTGAACGAGCTCCTCCTCGACCTCCGGCAGACCAGTGCCGGCGGGGATGAGCTTACCGATGATGACGTTCTCCTTCAGACCTGCCAGCGGGTCAACCTTGCCCTTGATGGCGGCTTCGGTCAGCACGCGGGTCGTCTCCTGGAAGGAGGCGGCGGACAGGAAGGAGTCGGTGGCCAAGCTGGACTTGGTGATACCAAGCAGGACCTGGCTGGCCTGAACGAGCTTCAGATCAGTCTCGCCTGCATCAATGCGGGCCTGAATCTCCTCGTTCTTGATCATGACATCGCGACGGTTCACGATGCTGCCCATGATAAAGTCGCTGGAGCCGGAGTCCTCAATGCGGACCTTACGCATCATCTGGCGGACGATAACCTCGATATGCTTATCGTTGATATCAACGCCCTGCAGACGGTAAACCTTCTGAACCTCAGAAATCAGGTAGTTCTGGGTAGCGATGGGGCCCTGGATAGCCAGAATATCCTGCGGATAAGCATGGCCCTCGGTCAGCAGCGCGCCCTTGGCAACCTCGTCGCCCTCCATAACCTTGAGGCGCTGACCAAACGGAATCAGGTAGCTCTTGGTGATGGGTGCGCCGTTCTCGTCCACGCCGGTAATCTCGGCATGGCGGCTCTTCTTGGTATCGTCGATGTGAACCGTACCGGCAATCTCGGACATAATGGCCATTGCCTTCGGGCGGCGGCTCTCGAACAGTTCCTCAACACGGGGAAGACCCTGTGTGATATCTTCGGCAGATGCGATACCGCCGGTATGGAAGGTACGCATGGTCAGCTGGGTACCGGGCTCGCCGATGGACTCGGCGGCGATGATACCGACAGACTCGCCGACCTTAACGCACTCGCCGTTGGACATATTGGAGCCGTAGCAGCGGGCGCAGACGCCGACATGGGCGCGGCAGGTCATAACGGAACGGATTTCCAGCTCGGTGATGCCGGCGTTGACAATCTTCTCAGCGTCGAACATATCCATCATCTTGTCCTTGCTGACAAGCAGCTCGCCGGTGGCGGGGTCATGCACATCATGCAGGGAGTAACGGCCGTTCAGACGCTCCTTGAAGCTCTCGACAACGGAGTTGCCTTCGCTGATTTCGCGAACCCAGATGCCCTCGGTAGCGTGGCAATCCTCCTCGCGGATGATGACCTCCTGAGAGACATCAACCAGACGGCGGGTCAGATAACCGGAGTCAGCGGTACGCAGAGCGGTATCCGCCAAGCCCTTACGGGCGCCTCGGGAGGAGATGAAGTATTCCAGAATATTCAGACCTTCACGGTAGTTGGCGCGGATAGGCATTTCCAGCGTCTTACCGGCCGTGTTGGCCAGCAGGCCGCGCATACCGGCCAGCTGTTTGATCTGGTCCATAGAACCACGGGCACCGGAATCGGACATCATATAGATGGGGTTGCGCTGGTGGTTCTTCTTCAAGTTGTCGCTCAGAGCCTCGGAGACTTCCTCCGTGGCGGCCTGCCAGATTTCAACCGTCTTGCGGTAGCGCTCCTCATCGGAGATAAGGCCGCGGTTGAAGTTCTTCATAACCTTCTCGATCTTCTTATCGGCGGCAGCCAGGATTTCCGGCTTCTCGTCAGGCATAATAGCATCGGGAACGGCAACGGTGATGGCAGACAGAGTGGAGTATTTGTAGCCCTGCGCCTTGATGGCGTCCAGCATCATGGCACAGGTCTTGGTGCCATGCTTGGTCAGGCAGCGGCTGATGATGTCGGGCAGGCCCTTCTTCGTCAGCTTGTCGCTCTTGCCGCCGGAAGCAATCTTCAGGGTGCGGGGGTTCATCTCGTAGTCGAACTTGGTGGCCGGGTCGGTACGGTCGACATAGCCCAAATCCTGCGGGATGGGGGTGTTGAAGATAATCTGGCCCATCGTGGTATCGACCAGCGCGGTCTCCTCCACGCCGTCGAAGGTCATGGTGCGGCGCACCTTGATGGGAGCCTGCAGCGTAATCAGACCCTCGGAGTAGGCCATCATGGCCTCGGCCTCGTCGCGGAAAATCTTGCCGTGGCCCTTATCGTCGGGGTTGACCAGCGTCAGGTAGTAGCTGCCCAGAATCATATCCTGCGTGGGCACGGTGACGGGCTCGCCGTCAGAGGGCTTCAGCAGGTTGCCGGAGGCCAGCATCAGCATCTTGGCTTCGCGCTGGGCCTCGGTGGACAGCGGCAGATGGACGGCCATCTGGTCACCGTCGAAGTCGGCGTTGAAGGGGGTGCAGACCAGCGGGTGCAGCTTGATGGCGCGGCCCTCGACCAGAACAGGCTCAAAGGCCTGAATGCCCAGACGGTGCAGCGTAGGTGCACGGTTCAACAGAACCGGGTGGCCCTTGATGACGGTCTCGAGGGAGTCCCAGACCTCGGGGCGGGCACGCTCGACCATCTTGCGGGCGGACTTGATGTTGTTGGCCTTTTCCTTCTCGACCAGGTCCTTCATAACGAAGGGCTTGAACAGCTCCAGTGCCATCTCCTTGGGCAGACCGCACTGGTACATCTTCAGCTCGGGGCCGACAACGATAACGGAACGGCCGGAGTAGTCAACACGCTTGCCCAGCAGGTTCTGGCGGAAGCGGCCCTGCTTGCCCTTCAGCATATCAGACAGGGACTTCAGCGCACGGTTGTTGGCGCCGGTGACCGGGCGGCCGCGGCGGCCGTTGTCAATCAGGGCGTCCACAGCCTCCTGCAGCATACGCTTCTCGTTGCGGACGATGATGTCAGGCGCGCCGAGCTCCAGCAGACGCTTCAGGCGGTTGTTGCGGTTGATAACGCGGCGGTACAGATCGTTCAGGTCGGACGTGGCAAAGCGGCCGCCGTCCAGCTGCAGCAGGGGGCGCAAATCCGGCGGGATGACGGGGATAACCGTCATAATCATCCACTCGGGGCGCTGGTTGCTCTCGAGGAAGCTCTCGACGCACTCCAGACGCTTCAGCAGGCGGACGCGCTTCTGGCCGTTGGCGTGCTCGAGCTCCTCGCGGAGCTCCTTGCTCAGCTTATCGAGGTCGATTTCAGCCAGCAGCTTCTGGATAGCCTCAGCACCCATGCCAGCTTCAAACGTATCCTCGTACTTTTCGCGCATTTCCTTGTACTCGCGCTCGGTCAGCAGCTGCTTTTTCTCCAGCGGCGTGAAGCCCGGGTCAGTGACAATGTAGTTGGCGAAATACAGGACCTTGTCCAGCTGGCGGGGGCTGATGTCCAGCATCAGGCCGATACGGCTGGGAATGCCCTTGAAATACCAGATGTGCGAAACAGGAGCAGCCAGCTCAATGTGGCCCATACGCTCACGGCGAACCTTGGCGCGGGTGACCTCAACGCCGCACTTATCGCAAATCTTACCCTTGTAGCGGATGCGCTTGTACTTGCCGCAGTGACATTCCCAGTCCTTGGTAGGTCCGAAAATGCGCTCGCAGTACAGGCCGTCGCGCTCCGGCTTCAGGGTACGGTAGTTGATGGTTTCGGGCTTGGTGACCTCACCATAGCTCCAGGCACGGATCTGGTCCGGGGAGGCAAGGCCGATCTTAATAGAATCGAATTCTTTATTTTCCATTCAGCGAACCCTCTCAAATTCAATATGACGCACGATTATCAATCATCAAAGGAATCAGACTCGATTGCGGCGAGATCCTCAGCGCTGGGGCCGGCATCCTCGTCCAGATCGTCGTCAAAGCCCTCATCGGCATCCTTGACGCTGTAATCGTCCTGCAGCTCACTCTCGACCATGACGTTATCGCCCAGATCGTAATCATTGTTCTCAAAGCTGCTGTCATCATCGTCAAACTCCTGACGCATATCGACGGCGTTGCCTTCCTTATCCTGCACAACAATATCCAGACCCAGGCTCTGCAGCTCCTTGAGCATAACGCGGAAGCTCTCGGGGATACCGGGGCGCGGGATAGGCTCGCCCTTGACGATGGCCTCGTAGGTCTTGACACGGCCCACAACGTCATCGGACTTGATGGTCAGGATTTCCTGCAGGGTGTAGGCTGCACCGTAGGCCTCCAGGGCCCAGACTTCCATCTCGCCGAAGCGCTGGCCGCCGAACTGGGCCTTGCCGCCCAGAGGCTGCTGGGTAACCATGGAGTAGGGGCCGGTGGAGCGTGCATGAATCTTATCGTCGACCAGATGATGCAGCTTCAGGTAGTACATATAACCTACCGTGACCTTGTTGGGGAACTGCTCGCCGGTACGGCCATCATACAGGGTGGTCTTGCCGTCATCGGTCAAATCAATCTTGGAGAAGTCAATGACATGGCCCTTCTCGCCCATCAGGCGGTCCAGATGGGTCGGGTACTCGGGCGCGTTCTCGCCGTGCCACTTCTCGCGGGCCTCGGCGAAGCAGTCGCGCAAATCAGCCTCGTGCGCACCGTCAAAGACAGGGGTCTGCACCTTCCAGCCCAGAGCCTTGGCCACGTAGCCGAGGTTGACCTCCAGCACCTGACCGATGTTCATACGGGAAGGAACGCCCAGCGGGTTCAGCACGATGTCCAGCGGGGTGCCGTCGGGCAGGAAAGGCATATCCTCCTGCGGCAGAATACGGGAAACAACACCCTTGTTGCCGTGACGGCCTGCCATCTTATCGCCGACGCTGATCTTACGCTTCTGGGCGATGTAGCAGCGCACGCACATACGCACGCCGGGCTGCAGCTCGTCGCTGTTCTCCGGGGTGAACACCTTGACGTCAACCACGATGCCGTATGCGCCGTGGGGCACGCGCAGGGAGGTGTCGCGGACCTCGCGGGCCTTCTCACCGAAGATGGCGCGCAGCAGGCGCTCTTCAGCGGTCAGCTCGGTCTCACCCTTCGGGGTGACCTTGCCGACCAGGATATCACCGGTCTTGACCTCGGCGCCGACGCGGATAATGCCGCGATCGTCCAGATCCTTCAGTGCGTCATCACCGACGTTGGGGATGTCGCGGGTGATTTCCTCGGGTCCCAGCTTGGTGTCGCGGGCCTCGGTCTCATATTCCTCAATGTGGATGGAGGTGTAGACGTCCTCACGAACGAGCTTCTCGTTCAGCAGGACGGCGTCCTCGTAGTTGTAGCCCTCCCAGGTCATAAAGCCGATCAGGGCGTTCTTGCCCAGACTGATTTCACCGTTGCGGGTTGCGGGGCCGTCGGCCAGCACATCGCCGGTCTTGACGGTCTCGCCCACGTTGACGATGGGGCGCTGGTTGTTGCAGTTGCCCTGGTTGGAGCGCATGAACTTGATGAGCTCATAGGTATCGGCAGAGCCGTCGGTGCAGCGGACAATAATCTTGTCAGCGTCCACGTACTCAACCGTACCGTCATGGGCAGCCAGCACGCAGACACCGGAGTCGGTGGCGGCCTTGTACTCCATGCCGGTGGCAACCAGCGGCTGCTGGGTGACCATCAGAGGCACGGCCTGACGCTGCATGTTGGAGCCCATCAGAGCACGGTTACAGTCATCGTTCTCGAGGAACGGGATGCAGGCGGTAGCGACAGAAACCATCATGCGGGGAGAGACGTCCATGTAGTCGACCTGAGAAGCGTCGAACTCCTGGATGTCATTGCGGTGACGGCCGGAAACGCGGGGACGGACAAAGTGATTGTTCTCGTCCAGAGGCTCGTTGGCCTGCGCGACGATGTACTCGTCCTCCTCGTCAGCGGTCATATAGACAACCTCATCGGTGACGGTGCCGGTGGCCTTATCAATCTTGCGGTACGGAGCTTCCACGAAGCCGTACTTGTTAATCTTGGCATAGGTAGCCAGGTAGGAAATCAGACCGATGTTCGGGCCTTCAGGCGTCTCGATGGGGCACAGACGGCCATAGTGGGTGTAATGAACGTCGCGGACTTCGAAACCTGCGCGGTCACGGGACAGACCGCCGGGGCCCAGTGCGGACAGACGGCGCTTATGGGTCAGCTCCGCCAAGGGGTTGTTCTGGTCCATAAACTGGGACAACGGAGAGGAACCGAAGAACTCACGAATGGCAGCCACCACCGGGCGAATGTTAATCAGTGCCTGGGGGGTAATGGAGTCCTCGTCGTCCTGTGCCTGCAAGGTCATACGCTCACGAATCACGCGCTCCATACGGGTAAAGCCGATACGGAACTGGTTTTGCAGCAACTCGCCTACTGCGCGGATACGACGATTGCCCAGGTGGTCAATGTCGTCTGTGGTGCCTACACCGCAAGCCAGGTTGCAGAGATAAGACACGGTAGCAAAAATATCGTCTGTAGTAATGTGCTTGGGCACCAGGTCGTCCTGCTTAATGCGGATCTCTTCTTTCAGTGCCTCTTCATCATCGCCGCACTTCTCCAGGATCTCTGCCAGTACAGCATAGCTGACCTTTTCGCGGATACCCAGAGGGGTGCAGTCAAAGTCCACATATTTCTTGATATCGACCATGCCGTTGGACACAACTTTTACCTTGTTGCCGTCCACATCGACAAATGCAAACATAACACCTGCATCCTCGATCTCCATGGCTTTGATCTTGTCGATCTTCTCACCGGCGTCTGCCAGGAACTCACCCTGGGGAGAGATCACCGGTTCTGCCAGGATCTGGCCGTTCAGGCGGTCAGCCATACCCAGCTTTTTGTTATACTTGTAGCGACCCACTCGGGACAGATCGTACCGGTGCGGGTCAAAGAACAGGCCGTCCAA
>OLJA01001501.1_pt1 | contig 11676 bp, 10 predicted proteins | sample 1601401 | NCBI WGS metagenome assembly OLJA01 (sample SAMN01915217, study PRJEB22387) | human gut metagenome | isolation source: stool | host: Homo sapiens | place: USA | reverse complement strand
TGAATAATGACAAAGACAAGAGGAAAGATATTCGTCAGATGTCTGTTACTGCTTATAGTTTTGGCAGTGCTGGCTACACTGATCGCAGTGTTATTATGGAACGGCGTCATTCATCTGAATCATCCCAGCAACAAAAAATACCCGATAAGAGGGGTGGATGTTTCTTCCTATCAAGGGGAAATTGATTGGAAAACGCTGTCAAAGCAGGATATTGATTTTGCATACATCAAAGCGACAGAAGGATCTACACATATAGATTCCCAATTTATGGACAATTTGCAGAATGCACAAAAAACCGATCTGAAGGTCGGAGCATATCATTTTTTTAGTTTTGATTCGTCCGGTAATAAGCAGGCAAAACATTTCTGCGAGGTGGTTCCGGCTGTATCGGAAATGCTTCCGCCGGTAGTGGATGTTGAGTATTATGGAAAATATTCGGAAAAATCCAAGCTGTCCGTTCGCAAAATTCGACTGCAATTACATCACTTTATTGATAAAATACAAGCATACTATGGCAAGACACCGATCATTTATGCGACAGAAGAATCTTACGATCGTTTTATCGCAGGCGATTTCGAGGAAAATCCATTGTGGATCCGCAGTGTATATAGCGGTGTGGCAAAAGACATTGACTGGACATTTTGGCAGTTTTCCAATCGCCATGTGTTGTCGGGGTACAAGGGGGATGAGCGATTTATTGACATGAATGTATACAACGGAGCGGCAGAGGAGTTTCGGAAGCAGTTTGGATAACGCTTCCGGCGTAGAAAGACGCAAAAAGCAGTAGACAAGCCTGTCACTTTTGTGGTAATATATTGATTTGTAGCGAGGGTAGAAGTGCACCCTTTTTGCAGAAAAGCAAAGGGCAAGAGACACTTTTTCAGCTTGATGTTTCGCAGTTTATGATGAAGATAGACCGCAAGTGAACATCTTGACTGGGTTTCTGCAAGGATTCGCCCGTTAGTGATTATGATCCCGTGCCATAAGAGGAAAGAAAGGCACCAAGGAAAGGGATCACCAGTATTTAGGAGGTAACTATGAATTTATCAACATTAAGTCCGGCAAAAGGTTCTAAGCAGAGCGACAACTTCAGAAGAGGTCGTGGACATGGTTCAGGAAACGGAAAGACAGCAGGTAAGGGTCATAAAGGTCAGAAGGCTCGTTCTGGTGCTCCACGTCCTGGTTTTGAAGGTGGACAGATGCCACTTTACAGACGTATTCCAAAGAGAGGTTTTACAAACATCAACTCTAAGGAAATCGTTGCTATTAATGTTGACAAATTAGAGAAATTTGCAGATGGTGATGTAGTTACAGTTGAAGCATTACTTGAAACTGGTATTATCAGCAATCCTAAGGATGGCGTTAAGATACTTGGAAATGGAGAATTAACTAAGAAGCTTACAGTACAGGTAAACGCATTCAGCAAGAGTGCTGTTGAAAAGATTGAGGCTCTTGGTGGAAAAGCTGAGGTGATCTAAGGATGTTTGAAACAGTCCGTAATGCATTTAAGATCAAAGATTTAAGAAAGAAACTTTTTTATACTTTCTTTGCTTTGATAGTTGTCCGTATTGGTTCACAGCTTCCAGTTCCGGGAGTTAAGTATGAGGCAATCAGGGAGATGTTCAATTCACAGAAATCACTTGATTTCTTTAACCAGTTGACAGGTGGTTCATTTGAGCAGATGTCAATATTTGCGTTGAACATTACACCATACATTACAGCTTCCATTATTATTCAGCTTCTTACGATTGCAATTCCACGCTTAGAGGAATTACACAAAGATGGTGAAGAAGGAAGAAAGAAACTCACAGAGTACACGAGATATGTGACAATAGGACTTTCAGTATTAGAAAGTGCTGCTATGGCTATCGGATTTGGTAACAGCGGATATCTTACTGACGATAAGATTACATTCACATCAGTTTCAGTCATCATTGTATCATTGACAGCAGGTTCTGCTTTCTTAATGTGGTTAGGTGAGCAGATTACTGAAAAGGGTGTAGGAAACGGTATATCTATTATCCTTTTATACAACATCGTATCAAGACTGCCAAACGATATGGCAAATCTCTACGAGAAGTTTATAAAGGGTGCGACTACAGTAACAAATGGTTTATTGGGAGCTGTTATAATCTTAGCTGTCTTACTTGGAATGGTTGTATTTATCATTATTCTTTCAGATGGTGAGAGAAGAATCAGCGTACAGTATTCAAAGAAGACACAGGGAAGAAAACTTGTAGGTGGACAATCTTCACATATTCCGCTTAAAGTAAACACAGCAGGTGTTATCCCGGTAATCTTTGCAGGTTCACTTTTTTCAATGCCTATTGTTATTGCAGGATTTGCAGGTATTCAGCCGGCATCAGGTGCAGGTGCTTCATTTGGACAGAAGATATTGAAGGTATTAAACCAGAACTCATGGTGCAACTTTGACAGCTTAGGCGAGTTCAAATACACAATTGGTCTTGTTGTTTATATAGTATTGCTTATATTCTTTGCATACTTCTATACTTCAATAACATTCAATCCACAGGAGATTGCGATGAACATGAAGAAACAGGGTGGTTTCATTCCCGGAATCAGACCTGGAAAGCCAACGACTGATTATCTTACAAAGATTCTTAACAGCATCATTTTGCTCGGTGCAATTGGTTTATCATTCGTAGCAGTAGTACCTATTTTCTTCTCAGGTGCGTTTGGTGCAAATGTATCATTCGGTGGAACATCACTTATCATTATTGTAGGTGTTGTACTTGAGACATTGAAGCAGGTAGAATCGCAGATGTTAGTTCGTCATTATAGAGGATTCATCAGTGAGTAATGTTATGTCTATAAAGTAACAGAGTTGTTACTGATGCAAAGACATCGTACTTATAAATATAAAGTCATACATTCAGGTGATATACCGTCTGTTATACAGATGGATGTTACCGTATGTGTGGCTTTTTCTTTTTTATTGTATAGGAAAATGCTCGTAATGTAGTGTGGCACCAACAAGAATTGCAAAGCAATTCTTGCAGGAGCAAAACGCTGGTTTTGCTCTTTTTTAAGTGAAAAAGTAGTGGATATTTTGCTATTAGGGTGTTAGAATATTTTTACTAATAACAACTTAAAAAGAAAGGGAATACAAAGATGAAAAAAAATTGCTTTAAAAAAACAAATTTAAAACGATATATTGCACTTATTCTTGTATTTGCCTTGACATTTCAGACAGGCATAAAATATACAAATGCAAATGAATCTCAAGAAACACAGGTGCACACTGCCTATAAGGTAAGGGATATGTATAATATGGCAATACCTATCAGGTTTGATGGTGAGGATGAGTATTTAAATGAGAAAGTAACAGAAACAAATGATATTACAAACATAGAACTCATTGATAATACATATAATAAGTCTGAATATTCTGTGCGTGAATATTACAGAGCAATATCTAATCAGACATTAAATTTAAGAACGGTTTACCTTTCAGAAAATGATAACAAATTTACATCTATAAAGCTTGCTCACACCAGAGGATATTATTCACCAAAGACAGATGAGAATCCAGAGGGTTATACTACAGACAAAGAGTATAGAAGATTAGAGCTTTTAAGGGATTGGAGTAATAAAGTACAGGAGGCAGTAGATAACGGTGCAAAATTAAAAAATATGGCTGGTGAGGAAATTGGCTTTGATAAGCTTGACTCAGACAACGACGGTTATATTGATGCCATTACCGTTTTGTTTACACCGACTGATGCAAAGTATGCAAGTTCCTGGGATGGAGGGACTATACCTCTATGGGCTTATCATACGATAAATAATCGTATCACTATTAAAACAGCTAAAGGGACATTGACAAGCAACAGATATAATCAGGCTCCAATTCAGAATGACCCGGTGAGTATTTATAAAGAAGCCGGAAGCAATATATATTTTGTAAATAATAAAACGCTTATTCATGAGATGGGACATATATTTGGTTTATTAGATCTTTATACAGCTTCGGGAAAAAGTGAACCGGTGTGTTTTATGTCGGCTATGGCGAAAGCATTGTCTCCGGTCGTGCAGTTTATGACATCCCGTGAAAGAGAGGCGGTGGGATGGCTCGATGCAGATAATATTACACCTATTACAAAGGCAGGTGAATATACACTTCCGCCGACAAAGGATAAAAGACAGGATGGGACGGTGGCATATACATTGGAACTTCCTAATAATCATAAACTATATCTGGAGTATCGCTATGTGGATGATAGAGAAATAAACAGATTTGATTTAAATGCCCAAAATCGTAAAATATATAATTTACTTGGAAATTATGTGTCTGCAAATGGACTAAACAAATCCGGGCTTCTTGTTTGTGATTCTGATATGAGTGTTAGATTTCCTAAAAATTTAAGTGGTGTGACACAATTATCTGCAATAGGCGGACAATATAACACAAGAATTGATGCACCAATGTCAGTTGGAGAAGACATAACATACGGTGGATACACAATATCCGTAACAGAGCTTACAAAAGAAAAAATAACATTTAATGTAAGTGGAAAGGAAATAGATGGCGAGCAACCGACAGAGCAGCCTGAAAATACTGGGAAACCGACAGCAAACGGTATTACATTATTAGCACCGTCAGAAGTTGGTGGAAATCTTCAGATGACTGCCGTACGAGGAAGTCAGATTCAGTTCCTTGCACAGATAAACGGAAAGAAAATATCGGATGGAGACATAAGGTGGAATGTAAGCGGAGAAACAGCAGCGGACACGGAAATTGACTATGAGACAGGACTGCTTAAAATAGGGGCATTTGAATCACCGACAAGTGTGTTGAAAGTAGTTGGGAAGTCTGAAAAAAATGATGAAAAAACGATAACGATAAATGTAAATGTAAAACTTGGAACAAAGACATATTCAGTAACATATCTTCCCGGAAATGATGTGGTTGGAAGTGTTGAGTCAATAAGCAAATTGCAAGATACATCACTGAACTTAAAAGCTGCATTATATACAAAAACAGGATATACTCAGACAGGCTGGTCGCGCAGTGAGGGTGGCGAAAAGACATATGATTTAAATGGTGAATATAAAGAAAACGAAGCTATTAAATTATATCCGTATTGGTCAAAATCAGAGAGACCAACGGAAACAGCGAGTGCAAAACCAGGTCAGACAGAGAAACCAACGGAAACGGCGAGTGCAAAACCGGGTCAGACAGAGAAACCAACGGAAACGGCGGGTGCAAAGCCAGGTCAGACAGAGAAACCAACGGAAACAGCGAGTGCGAAGCCAGGTCAGACAGAGGAGCCAACGGAAACAGCAAGTGCAAAGCCAAGTCAGACAGAGAAACCAACGGAAACAGCAAGTGCGAAGCCAGGTCAGACAGAGAAACCAACGGAAACAGCGGGTGCAAAGCCAAGTCAGACAGAGAAACCAACGGAAACAGCAAGTGCAAAGCCAGGTCAGACGGCAGAACCAACAGAAACAACAGAGCCGAATGAAACCACAACTCCAACGGTGTCGCCGAACAGTATGATTAAATTGAACAAAACTTCAGTTGTACTGTATCTGCCAAAATATAAAACATTTACTTTGATAGCTAAGGTAGACGGGAAAGCGGTTAAAGCGAATTTCAAAAGCAGTAATCCGAAAATAGTAAAAGTTAATGCAGCAGGGAAACTTACGGCAGTAAAGTCCGGAAAAGCAGTGGTTAAAGTTACGGTTAATGGAAAGAAATTTATATGTAAGGTCACGGTGAAAAAAATATCACTTAAGATAAAACCGGTTAAGAGAACGCTTTATCTGAAAGGCAATAAGAGTATTCGTTTAAAAACGATAATAACAGGTCCGTACAGGAAAGTCCGGTATAAAAGCAGTAATAAAAATATCGTAAAAGTGAACGGTAAAGGAAAAGTGACCGCAGTAAGAAAGGGAAAGGCAAAGATAACTGTTACAGCTAACGGAATAAAGAAAAAATGCAGGATAATCGTATTGTCAGTAAAACGAAAAAAGCATAAAGGATAAGTGAAATATAAAAAAATGTGGAAAAAATCACATAAATATCAATTATTTTTGGCAGACAAGACAGATAAACTTTTGGGCATTGCTTTTAACAGGTTGTACGGAAATGAGGAAACAAAATGAACATAATAGAGATAAAAGATTTTGAAGCAAAAGAACTTGATATATATGCAAGATTGTCTGAGGGACAGCTTTTAAACAGAGCAAAGCCTGATAAGGGAATATTTATAGCGGAAAGTCCGAAAGTAATAGAGAGGGCGCTTGATGCAGGATATGAGCCGATTTCATGTCTTATTGAGAAAAAACATATTGAGGGCGAGGGGAAAGTTGTATTAGAAAAGTGCGACAGGATATATCAAAACAGAAAAATATATTCAGATGCAGAAAAACAGGAAAATCTTGTTTTGAAAAACAACAGAGAAAATACGGTATCAGAAGAAAAATATGCCTTAAAAAGTACCGGATATAAAGAAAAAAATATACATGAATTCCCTGTATATACGGCAGAATTTGAGATTCTCACAAAACTCACGGGATTTAAACTAACGAGAGGAATGTTGTGTGCGATGCACCGCAGACAACTTCCGGCACTTGAAGAAATCTGCAAGGATGCAAGGCGGATAGCTGTTCTTGAAAATGTAATGAATCCGACAAATGTGGGGGCTATATTCCGCTCAGCGGCGGCACTCAATATAGATGCGGTAATACTGACAAACGGCAGCAGTAATCCTTTGTATCGCAGAGCTGCAAGAGTGAGCATGGGAACAGTCTTTCAGGTACCGTGGACATTTGTAAATATATCAGATGATGACAATGGAGAGAGTTATATAAAAAGACTTCACAGCCTCGGATTTAAAACAGCGGCAATGGCACTTGATGATAATTCTGTAAGCATAGATGATAAAGATGTAGTATCAGAAGAAAAACTTGCGATAATTCTCGGAACGGAGGGTGACGGACTTTTACAGAGTACAATATCTGAGAGTGATTATACTGTCAGGATACCAATGTCACATGGAGTCGATTCGCTAAATGTTGCGGCGGCAAGTGCAGTAGTATTTTGGGCTGTTGCCCATTCACAAGTTTAACATAGCTGTCAGGCGGTGCTTTGCAAACAAAAGATTATGCTGCACTGATGTGCAGCTATAAATGAGTTTATACCAAACGGTCAGATGGTATTTGGCAGACTAAAGTTTATTTGTTGAAAATAATTAAATAATTGACATGGTAAGAGCAGAGTCAAAAAATTTGTATTGAAATAACTGACAATTTAGGATAGAATATATATTGAGCGTTCTTTGAATAAAAATTTTATGTTCAGAGATGATAACAGTTGATAGCAATAAAATTGATGCAAAGTAACATAACTGTTACGATGTGAAATACACGATATGTGTATAGTATGGCAAATTTAATATCATTCATGCAGTATAAAACACATGAATGTAAAAAACTGATTTTTTGAGAGGAGAACAAAATATGAAGATTATTATGTTAGGTGCACCTGGAGCAGGTAAAGGAACACACGCAAAGAAGATTACTGAAAAATTTGGTATTCCGGCTATTTCTACAGGAGATATTTTTAGAGAAAATATCAAAAACGGTACGGAGCTTGGAAAGAAGGCTAAAGAGTATATGGATGCAGGAAATCTTGTGCCGGATGAACTTGTATGTGACCTTGTTGTAGACCGCCTCAAACAGGATGATTGCAAAAATGGATATATTCTTGACGGATTTCCAAGAACAATTCCTCAGGCAGAAGCACTTACAGCGGCACTTGCAAAGGATGACGATGCCATCGATTATGCACTTGAGATTTTCCTCGAGGATCAGGCTATTATAGACAGAATGAGCGGAAGAAGAGTCTGTAAGTCTTGTGGAGCAACATATCATGTAGTAAATATTCCTCCAAAAACAGAGGGAGTATGTGATGAATGCGATGGCGAGCTTATTGTAAGAGATGATGACGCTCCGGAGACTGTTAAAAAGAGACTTGATGTATATCATGAGCAGACAGCTCCACTTATTGATTACTATAAGAAACAGGGAATCTTAAAAGTTATTGATGGTTCAAAGGGACTTGATACCTGTTTTGAGGAGATTTGCGGAATTCTTGAGGGATGATTTTAGAAAAATTGAAATCCCCATAAAATGATGCATGGGGTTCAAAAGGTATTTTGCCATGAGTTTATACCACTGATTGATTTATTTTTATCCGATTTTGAACCTTGCATCATATAAAATAAAGAATTGTAGTATTTATAGCATAACGGACACTATATGTGCATGATATAAATTGTCTCAATATCAAAAAAATAAAGAAAGAAGGCACATTAACATTATGGCAGTAACAATTAAATCAGAACATGAAATTGAATTGATGCGTGAGGCAGGAAGGATTCTTGCGATAGTTCATGACGAACTTGCAAAGATTATCCGTCCGGGTGTAAGTACATTTGAGATTAACAGAAAATGTGAAGAAATCATAAGAAGTTATGACTGTATCCCATCATTCCTTAATTATCAGGGATTTCCGGCATCTGTGTGTACATCAATAAATGAGCAGGTAGTACATGGAATTCCGGATAAGAAAAACATTCTTAAAGACGGAGACATCATCAGTCTTGATACGGGTGTTATTTATAAAGGTTATCAGTCTGATGCGGCGCGTACTCATGCAGTAGGTGAGATTTCACCTGAGGATCAGAAACTGATTGATGTTACAAAGCAGAGTTTCTTTGAGGGAATGAAGATGGCGAAAGCCGGAAATCATCTCTATGATATTTCAAAGGCAATTCAGGATTATGCTGAGTCAAACGGTTTCTCAGTTGTAAGAGAGATGGTAGGTCACGGCATAGGAAAAGAGATGCACGAAGAACCACAGATACCAAACTTTAAACCAATCGGCAGAGGAATGAAGCTTCGTGCCGGCATGACATTTGCAGTTGAGCCTATGATAAACAGAGGAAAGAAAGAAATCTGGATACTTGACGATGGCTGGACTTGTGTCACAAGGGACGGTATGAATTCAGCACATTATGAAAATACACTTCTTATAACAGAAGGAGAGCCGGAACTTTTATCATACAATAAGGATCTGGTATAAGATTTGAAGTTATAAATAGGGTCAGGCAGCGATGCAGAAAATATCATGTCACTGTTTAGAATATAATAAAACAGCGGCAGGTAACCGATACAGCATATGTTAAGGTTCGTATCATTGTCTGACTTAAAATAAGTAAAAAAATTGCCGATTATTTTATAGGCAGGTTATAGAAAATGTTTACTGTTTGATGATGGATTTAATATTTGCCATAAACAGTAACAATAAATGATTTATCAAGACGGAGGTTATTTATGTCTAAAGAAGATGTTATTGAAATTGAAGGAATTGTAGTTGAGAAGCTTCCAAATGCCATGTTTAAGGTAGAACTTGAAAATGGTCATCAGGTGCTTGCACATATCAGCGGAAAGCTCAGAAAGAACTTTATCCGTATATTGCCGGGAGATAAGGTTACAATGGAAATGTCACCATATGACCTTACAAAGGGACGCATCACATGGAGAGATAAATAAGATTAGGGTTAAAGACAAATCATGGTGGTTTGTCTTTTTGTTTATTTTAATTAGATATTTGCACAATTTAATTCCATATATATATGATAGTTTTGCAAACATCTAAGTATAAAAATATAAGGAAGTACAATTAGAACAGAATATAATTGGTTATGTATAAGCATAAAAATACATTATAATAGGAGAACACAAATGTTAAAAAGAAAAAGAAAACTGATAGCGATGTTTCTGGTTCTTGCGGTTTTGCTAGGTGTTTTTCAGCAGACTGCCGTGTCGGGTGTGAAAGCACAGGCAGCAGTTAAGACACAGACGGCGGTGAATAATAAAGTAACCGTTAGGACACAGACTGCAGATGGCAAAAATACAGTTAAAAAAAGCAACAAAGCTAAAGCCAAATTAAAAGGTGACAGCATTTCAGAACCGGCAGATGTTACAACCGGCTCAGCTATTTATGATGATACATTGCCGACAATGGATGTTTCCATAAAGCAGGGTGGCTCAAAACAGATAAAATTAAAATGGAATTCATATGAGGGTGCAGCGTATTATACCGTATTTTATGTAAAAGGAAGTTTTTATCAGACTCCTGATAATTCGGGTAATACATCCGAAAGCACAAATGATGGAAAAACAGAAAATCTTTCACAGAAAACTTTATACAATGAAACAGAGTTTACACTTAATGTCAGCAGAGGTGAGAATTATTCATTCTGCGTTGTTGCATATTCGGGTGCGGATGTTGCTCTTGCAAGGACAGACAGACTTACAAGCTGTATTCCTAAAAAGAACAGTGTCAGATTTACAAGGCTTAGTTCAAGAAGAGTAAAGTTAAGCTGGAATAAATCAAAAGGTGCAGAAAAATACATTATATATAAGAAGGTAAACAATAATAAATACAGAAAACTTGCTGAGACAAAAAAGTTAAGATATAACGATGGAAAAGTCAGGGCAGGTAAAAAGTATAAATATTATATAGCTGCCGTAGGCATTTATAATAATGAAATATTCAAGACAGAGTCTAATGCAAAAAGTTTTGTAATTGCAAATTTTGTAAGCACGGGTCACCAGAAATACAGTTATCATGAGATGAGCGGTGATCTTAAACAGCTTGCAAATACATATTCTGACTATGTAAAAGTAAATGTAATCGGAAAATCAAATGACAAGAGAAATATCTATGATGTTGTGGTAGGCAATCCAAAGGCAAAGAAAACAATGCTTGTCGTAAGTTCGATACACGCAAGGGAGTATATGACGGCACAGCTTTGCATGGCTCAGATAGAACATTATCTCAAAAATTATAACGGTCGTGTGAAAGGTGTCAGATTAAAGAGCACATTAAACAAGATTGCGATACACTATATACCGATGACAAATCCTGACGGTGTGACAATATCACAGTTTGGTATATCAAAAATAAGAGACAGCAAACTTCGTAAAGCACTTTACAGGATGCCGGGTGCAAAAAGTACCTCTTCATGGAAAGCAAATGCAAGAGGTGTAGACCTCAACAGAAATTATAAATACAACTATCATGCAAGATACGGTGGCAGGCGTGGAGGTTCTGGGTATTCAGGACCATATGCGGAGAGTGAGCCTGAGACAAAAGCAGTTGTAAAACTGATAAATACATTAAAGAAGAATACAAAATTAAAAGGCACGGTAAATTATCACGCAATGGGTTCTATAGCATTTGGAAGTGTTAGGAGAGGAATTAAAAAAACTACAAAAAAGACTACAATAAAAATGTATAACCTTGCCAGAAAAATTACGGGGTATGCGAGCAGTGCCAGCTATGAAAAGGGTGGAAAAAGCGTTGGTGCACTGAGAGAGTACACAATGTATAACATGAAAGTACCGAGTATCACTCTTGAGATAGGTGTCGGCAGCTGTCCTCTCCCAAGTTCACAGTTTGGTTCAGTGTGGAGAAGAAACTACAGTCTTGTGATAAGGGAAGCGAGACTGCTGGGGTAAGGATAGAGTTTATTATGTTAAGTGGCGACGATAATAAAGTAACAGTTCAGCCTTTTATTTCCTCAATTCATAAACCTGCCAGCAAGCTGTCAGTCGCTGCTTTGCAGCTTTTGTTTATTT
>OLJA01001494.1_pt1 | contig 11731 bp, 10 predicted proteins | sample 1601401 | NCBI WGS metagenome assembly OLJA01 (sample SAMN01915217, study PRJEB22387) | human gut metagenome | isolation source: stool | host: Homo sapiens | place: USA | reverse complement strand
GACCTTGGAGCAGATGGAAGAGGCGCCATTTATGAATATCATTTTAAGAGATGCCAAAATTTCCATTGATGGTGCATTGGAGTTGATTAAAGAAGCATTGGAAGTGTCACTGTCACCACAAGGACCGTATTTTTACGAGAAGACATTGAGGAAGGATCTTGAAATTGTAACAAACATCAGACAAGCACAGACATTTTCACAGTTATGTGAAGTGTTTGTGAAAATCGAAAAACCAAGACTTTCCGGCCGCAAGAAGAAAACAGATGAGATTGACGTGGCAGCACAGGAACGATGTAAAGCTTTGCGAATACAGGCGTATAATCTGCTGGAGGATTTAAAAGCAGCCTATTTTTATGAAAATGAATCCGAAATTTTCCATGAGTTAAAAAGGGTGAAAAGTCCACTTCGAGGCCTGATCAATCTGACAAGAGAATTTATGACACGCTACGATGAGAAAAAGAAAAATGAAAATATCATGGATTTTGATGATATGGAACATTTTGCGCTGGATCTTCTGATCGATCATTATGATGAGGAAGGAAATCCGGTACCAAGCAAGATCGCAAAAGAAAAATCCGACGGATACGAGGAAATCTATATCGATGAATATCAGGACAGTAACTATATTCAGGATGCGATTTTGCGCAGTGTTTCGAAAGAAGCCGAGGGTGGACATAACATGTTTATGGTAGGAGATGTTAAGCAGAGTATTTACAGTTTCCGATTGGCAAGACCAGAATTATTTCTTGAAAAATATCACGGATACCAGCAAAAGGGAGAAGAATATCAGCTGATCGAACTGCGCAACAATTTCCGAAGCCGCAGTGAAGTTCTTACCTTTGTAAATGATGTATTTTACCAGATCATGCATGAGAGTCTCGGAAATATCGAATACACCCAGAATGTTGCACTTGTTCCAACGATGGAGTTTGAGAAAGGCTGTGACGCACAGACAGAAATCCTGCTGTTAGAAGCTGGTGAAGTCAAAGAATCCGAGGAGGATGCAGTTGTTTTAGAAGCAAGAATGATCGCATCAAGGATTCATGAGATGGTAAATGGCGAGGAACCAATGATGGTCACAGGTAAAGATGAGGAAGGTAATACCGTTTTAAGAAAAGCCAGATATAGTGATATCGTCATTTTGCTCCGTTCTATGAAAGGCAATGCAGAAGTGATCCAGAAAGAACTGATGGATGCCGGAATTCCTGCATTTGCAAACAGCCAGAAAGGATATTTTGATACGGTGGAGATTCGCACCTTGTTAAGTTTATTGTCTGTGGTTGATAATGTTTACCTGGATATTGATCTTGCAGCGGTATTAAGATCTCCGATGATCGGAATGTCAGAAGAAGAACTTGGCCGTTTAAAGGTGGATGGAGGAAAAGACTCTCTCTATGAGTGCCTTTGTGAGACAGAAGATAAGATGGAGGCTTCCAGCAAAGCATTAAAACTTCTGGAACTTTTAAGAGATGCAAAAACATATCTGCCTCTGACCCAGCTGATATGGATGGCGCTTGAGGAAACGGGATATTATCATTATGCAGGAGCTATGCCGCAGGGAAAGAAGCGGCAGGGAAATATTTTGATGCTTATTGAGCAGGCGAAAGCATTTGAAAGCAGCCAGATCAAGGGATTATTCCATTTTGTGCGCTTTATGGAACAGTGCAGAGAATATGATATGGATTATGGAGAAGCAAATACGATGAGTGAGGATCAGGATCTTGTTCGTATATCCAGTATTCATAAGAGTAAAGGATTGGAATATCCAATCGTTTTTGTGGCAAAGATCCATCAGAAATTTAATCTAAGAGATGGAAATGGAAGTATGATCTTTCATGGAGATTATTTTATCGGAGCAGATCATATTGATCCGATAAACAGGACAAGAAAGAAAACGATCCTGAAGAATCTGATCAAAAATCAGATGAACAGGGAGTCGTTAGGAGAAGAATTACGAGTCCTTTATGTTGCCATGACAAGAGCGAAGGAAAAACTGATCCTTACAGGAATCAAGTCAGCGGATTTTGACTGGGATGATAAAAGAGAGATTGCATCGGTTGAGCTGTTGTCTGCAAGAAGCTATATAGACTGGATTCGGGAAGCACTTCCAAGGGTTCCTGTCAAGGATTATCAGTTAAAGATATACACACTGGAAGACCTCTTATGGCAGCAGGAGGGAAATGAACTTCTCCACGAGATGAACCGCCAGATTTTTTATGAACGCCTGGAAGATGGGATTTCAAAAGATAAAGTCAAAGAGATGAAAGAACAGTTTGCCTATCATTACCGCAATGAGGCAGAGACAAAAGGCCGTTTAAAATATTCAGTATCCGAGATCAAACGTATGAGTCAGGCAGCAGATGAGGAAGAACAGATTCATTCATCTATTCATCAGGAAAAAGAAAAGAGAGTGCCGTCTTTCATAAAGAAGAATGAGAAAATTTCAGCAGCATCAAAGGGTACGATCATTCATAAAGTGTTAGAATTACTGGATTTCTCCAAAGATCATACGATGAAAAGCTTAAATGAGGATATCAAAGAATGGATTCAGCTTGGTAAATTGAAAAAAGAGCATGAAAAAGTGATCTATCGAAAAGAAATTCTTGCACTCACAAGCTCTGATCTTGGAAAAAGAATGAAGAAAGCAGCCAAGAATGCAAAGTTATATAAAGAACGTCAGTTTGTAACCGGAGTCCCATTTTCAGAGATGGACAAAGAGGCAAAAACAGATGATCTCGTGGTTGTTCAAGGAATCATTGATGTCTATTTTGAGGAAGAAGATGGAATGGTCCTTGTTGATTATAAAACAGACAGAGTAAAAGAAGGAGAAGAAGGAATTCTGATCCACAGATATCATGCACAGATGGAATCCTACAAACAGGCATTGGAGAAGATTACAGGAAAAAATGTAAAAGAAATATATATATATTCCGTGACATTGCAAAAAACGATCATGGTTCATGTATGAAATTTCTGATTTGTCATACGCTAAGAGTAAATGACAAATCAGAAAGGAAGAAAAAGAATGCCAAAGGAAAAAGATTTTATTGAAAAGACATTGGAAGAAATGAATGAGACAGAACGGTTAAAATATGAGACTGCCGTAGAACTTGGGCTGATCGACAAGTTAAAGGAAAATGGCTGGAAATCGCTGTCTGCAAGTGAGACAGGAAGGCTTGGCGGGATCATGAACCGTAAGATGAAACAAAAGAATAAGAATGATCAACAAACAGATGATACGAAGGGAAGGTAAAATGAACAAACCATGTTTTATTGCAGTGACGAACAGAAATTTATGTAAACGTCCGTTTTTTGATGTGATCGAAGAGCTCACAAAGAAAGATGTTAAGACAATTGTTTTAAGAGAAAAAGATCTGCCGGAAGAACAATATTATGAGATCGCAAAGAAATGCAAGGAAATCTGTGATAGAAATAAAGCATCACTTACGATCCATAATTTTATAAATGTTGCAAGACAATTGGGAATCAAAAAGATTCATCTTCCATACCCGGTCTTTTTAAAAGAAGCAGGGAATTTGACGGATTTTGAATCCGTCAGTACATCAATCCATAAACCGGAAGAGGCGGTGAAAGCACAGCAGCTTGGAGCTGACTTTATGTTTGCAGGGCATGTATTTGTGACGGACTGCAAGAAGGGACTGCCGCCAAGGGGGCTGGATTTCTTAAGAAATGTGGTACAGGCAGTTGATATTCCAGTTTATGGAATTGGAGGGATCGATGAGAAAAATATAGAGCAGATCATGGAATGCGGTGCAGCAGGAGGCTGTATGATGTCTGGATTTATGAAATAGTTTTTGTAAGATTCTTGTATAGATTTAAAAACAAAAATTGAAATTGGCGGATGTTTATGCTATGATGAAAAGAAGTAGCTTTTGGAGAAAGTAAGGATGTAAGATGAAGATAACAAAGCATTTGACAAAACCAATTTCAAAAATTCTTAAATTTTTACTGCGCAGACTGGTATTTGTGGCAGTTGCGATCATTTTACAGTTGATCTGGATGACATATCTGTTTATTGTGATCGGAGAATATTCCAAGGTGATCGAGTGGATTTTCCGTTTCTTTAGTATTCTGGTTGTAATCTATATTGCGAACAAAGATGATAATCCGGCATATAAACTTGCATGGACGATCCCGATTCTGCTGTTTCCAATCTTTGGAGGGTTTCTGTATCTGGTTCTGGGAGATAAACAGCCAGCGAAGAAGCTTCGTTTTAAACTAGAAGAATCGATCAGAGATACAGAATTTCTTCTGGGACAGGACTATGGAGTGATGGAACGTCTGGAGCAGCAGGATTATCAGGTGGCAGGACAGGCAAAATATATCGACCAGTACGGAGGATATCCGATTTATGAGAATTCGGATGCAAAGTATTATCCGTCAGGGGAAGAGATGTTTGATGAGCTGATTGAAGACCTTAAGAAAGCGAAACATTATATTTTTATGGAATTCTTTATTGTTTCCAAAGGATATATGTGGGATACGATCTTGGAGGTTTTAAAAGAGCGTGTCAATGACGGAGTGGAAGTCCGTTTTATGTATGATGATGTAGGCTGCGTAGATCTGCTCCCATACAAATATTATAAAGAACTTGAGCGTTATGGTATTATGGCAATGGCATTTAATCCGATCAAACCATTAGTTTCAACTGCATGGAACAATAGAGACCACCGCAAGGTTGTTGTGATCGATGGGCATACTGCCTATACAGGAGGTCTTAATTTAGCGGATGAATATATCAATAAGATCGAGCGTTTCGGATATTGGAAGGATGCCGGACTTAAGGTAACTGGAGATGCGGTATGGAACTTTACAGTTATGTTTTTACAGGTGTGGAATGCCATTCGCAAGACGGATGAAGGATATGGAGCATTTCTTCCTCATAAGCATTATGAAGAAGCATTTCAGGGAAAAGGATTTATCCAGCCATATGCAGATAATCCGTTAGACCATGAGATTGTAGGCGAGAATGTATATCTAAATATCATCAATACAGCAAACCATTATGTTTATATTTACACCCCGTATCTGATCATTGATAATGAGATGATAACAGCTCTTTGTCTGGCAGCCAAACGAGGAGTCGATATAAAGATCGTTACCCCTGGAATTCCGGACAAGAAGATGGTATTCTGGCTGACACAGTCTTATTACAGACAGCTGGTAGAGGCTGGAATTCATATTTATGAATATACGCCAGGATTTATTCACGCAAAATGTTTTGCGAGTGATGATAAAGTGGCAACCGTTGGAACGATCAATATGGATTACCGAAGTCTGTATCTGCATTTTGAGAATGGTGTATTTATGTACAAGAATGATGCAGTGATGCAGGTAAAACATGATATGGAGAAAACATTTGAGATCAGCCAGAGGATTACAAAAGAGAAGTGCCAGGGAAGTTTAAAAAAGACATTGGCACAGAGTGTATTAAGACTGCTGGCCCCATTATTATAAGAGGATAAGATGGAAAGTTACAAAGATTTTGCAAGGGTGTATGATGAATTTATGGATCAGACACCATATGATGAATGGCTTTTAAATATTTTGAATGTATTTAAAGAATATAAGATAGATAAGGATGCACAGGTACTGGATCTTGGATGTGGGACAGGCAAGATGTCAAGAAGACTTGCAAGAGAAGGTTATCAAGTGACAGCCGTTGATAACTCTATGGATATGTTAGAGATCGCAGCGAGTGAAGAAGATGATCATATTTTGTATGTACTGCAGGATATGGTATCCTTAGAACTTCCAGAGAAGATTGATGCAGCGGTAAGTATCTGCGACTGCATGAATTATATCCTTGAGGAAGAGGATTTAAAGGAAGCATTTGTAAGGGTTAAGAGATTCTTAAAAGAAGACGGCGTGTTTATATTTGATATGAACAGCCATTATAAGTACAGAGAGATCCTTGCATGCAATACATTTGCGGAGGATCGGGAAGATGCAAGCTTTATCTGGGATAATTATTATGATGATGAAGACCGCATCAACGAATATCAGCTGAGTCTGTTTATTCAGAATGAACAAGGTACCTATAATAAGTACGAAGAATTACATTTACAGAAGGCTTATGAGGAAGAGGAGATTAAAAGACTTCTTCAAGAAGCAGGTTTTTCATCCATTCGTGTTCTGGATGCAGAGACGATGGATGAAGTAAAAGAAGATACACAAAGACTATATTTTATTGCAAACTGAAAGGAAAAAAGATGAACGATTATATTATCAGAGGAACAGCAGCAAATGATCAGGTACGTTTCTTTGCTGCGTATACAAAAGATGTCGTAGAGACAGCAAGACAGAAGCACAATACAAGCCCGGTAGCAACCGCAGCGCTTGGAAGATTATTGACAGCAGGAGCCATGATGGGAAGCATGTGCAAGAATGACAGTGATGTGATCACATTACAGATTCAGTGCAGCGGACCGATCGGTGGATTGACAGTTACCGCAGATTCCAAAGCAAATGTCAAAGGATATGTCAACAATCCAGAGGTAATGCTCCCACCAAGCAAAGAAGGAAAATTAGATGTTGGAAAGGCTTTAGACCTTGGTGTTTTAACAGTGATTAAAGATATCGGTTTAAAAGAGCCTTATTCAGGACAGACACATTTAGTATCAGGTGAGATCGCAGAAGATTTAACATACTATTTTGCAGCGAGTGAGCAGATTCCTACATCCGTAGCACTGGGAGTTTTGATGAACAAAGATAATACAGTCCGCCAGGCAGGAGGATTTATCATCCAGATGATGCCATATGCAGAAGAAGAGACGATCAGTAAATTAGAGAAGAAGATCGCAGAATTTAAATCAGTGACTTATGCGTTAGAACATGAACATACGCCAGAGAAGATGATGGAAGATCTCTTAGGCGATATGGATATGAAGATTTATGAGAAAGTTCCAACACAGTTTCATTGTAACTGCTCCAAAGAGAGAGTAGAAAAAGCAGTTATTTCTGTTGGAAAAGATGAGATTCAGAGCATGATCGATGATGGAGAGCCGATCGAGGTGAACTGTCATTTCTGTAACACACATTATCATTACAGCGTTGACGACTTAAAGAGAATGTTAGAAGAGGCAACACATTAATTGCCGCAAGGGAATCAGAGAGATTCAGAAGGAGAGGATGATGTCAATGAAGAAGATTTTAGTGGTTTTAATGAGTATGACATTGTTGTTTACAACGATACCAGTATCTGCCGCAGAAGATGATGGGATTCAGATAACATGCAATAAACTTACAGATCAGGATGAGCCATATACATCAACGGATGAGGATGGAAATGAGATCACAGTATATACGTTGTCAGCGTTGGCAAGATATTACGATCAGACACTTTATCTGCCGAATCCAAGATGTTTTACATTGACAACAGAGACGGGAGATTTAAGTCATATCACGGCAGAGATGGATACATCCACAGATAACGGACTTGGAAAGAAAGACATCAAACTGACGATTAAGAGCAGGGCAAAGAATAAAGCAGAGATTGAAGCTAATTTTTCAAGCAAGACAGTTAAAACTGAACTTAATTTCAATGCAAGGATACTGGTTAAAGGTACAGATGGAACGATTCTTAAAAAGATTCCGCTTGCGTACAGCACACCAGCTCTTACAGATGAACATGATGCACCAAGATTTCATACATTGAGTCCATGGTCTGGAACGTCAAAATACAACTATGATCTGGAAGACTATTATAAGGTATCAGGAACCGTTGATGTTTACGCAAAGAATCCAAAGGTTTCTTACACATATAAGGCGCTCGGTACATATGGTCTTAAAAATTTCCTTTTGAATATGGACAATGACAAGACAAAAACCAATAATAGTTTCACATTTACAAATGGAAAGATCACGATTGGTGCAAAAAATGGCAATCCGGGACAGAAAAATACGGTCACTTTAGTATGCAAGTCCTCTTATCTTAAGTCATTAAAAACACAACTGGCAAAAGCTTATTGTCAGAAGAAGATTTCAACGGCAGACGTGATCTTTGATGATCTTTCCGTAGAATATCGAAATGTCAATGGAAAGACTTATGAAAATGGGATTGGAGATAACGGACAGGGATGTGTGATCGGCGGTGCGATGGACCCAATTTATCTGGGATTTCATGCGACAGTGAAACCGGCCGGAAAAGTAAAGATAACATCTTACAAAAAGACAAAAACAACCATCAAATTAAGATGGAAAAAGCTTTCAACACCGGTCAGCGGCTATATGATCTATCGTTCCACAAGAAAATCATCTGGTTATAAGAAGATCAAGACAGTATCATCAAAGACAAGTTCTTATACGAATAAGAGATTAAAAAGAGGAAAGACATATTACTATAAGATCCGTCCATATCGTACAGTGAAATACAGCTATAAGACTTCAAAGAAGAAGACAAAGACATTGTCAAGAAAAGCGTATGGAAGCTACGGATATGTAAAGAAAATCAAAACAAAAAGATAAAACACAAAATAAAACAGGCAGCTAGTCATCAATGACTGGCTGCCTGTTTTGTTCTGTGCTTAAATTGTATTACTCTTCGTCTTCTGTAGATGGAGTTTCCCCTGCTTCATCTGTTTCGTCTGCACTGTCATCACTTTCTGTGATATTGATGGAAACATAGTCTCTGTCATCTTTTGTTGGCTCATGGAAGATTTCATCTTCGTCGAAAGAGTCATCATCAAAAGAATCTTCATCGAAATCATCATCAATATCATCTCCAGATACTTCTTTGATCTTATCAATGATCGCTTTGATCTGATCACGGGCAACATATGCGATACCTGCAATGGTAGCAAGTGCAGTTGCTAATTTAAAAAGGTCTTTGAATGTTTTCTTCATAACGAAAAAACTCCTTTCTTTTTTCTATTATTTTATACTGAATCCAGAAAAAAAGCAATCCAGGATTGACAAAATAAAATTTCGTGATAATATAAAGATATAAAATAAAGCTTTGCATAACAGGGAGGAAAGCGAAATGAAACGTTTGTGTGCCAAAGAAGCTCTCAAGCTGGTACCGGATCATGGTACGATCGGACTTGGAGGCGGTGAGACGATCAGCTATCTTTGTGAATATATCAAAGAAGCGGGAAAAGATGTAGAAGCAGTAACGCCATCAGATCAGACAAAGAAAGTATGTAAACAGCTTGGAATTACAGTGATAGATACGAATGATGCCAAAGAAGTAAAGATCGCATTCGATGGATGTGATGAAGTGGACCAGAATCTGAATGCATACAAAAGTGGCGGCGGAATCCATACAAAAGAGAAGATCATTGCCAAGATGGCACAGGAGTATGTACTGCTGGTGGACGAGACAAAGGTTGTAGAGGAACTTGACTGTAAAGTACCAGTTGTTCTTGAAGTTGTGCCAGAGGCAGCAAGTTATGTCACAGGCGAAGCACAGAAACTTGGAGCCAGAGTAAAAGAAAGAGACGAAAAACTATTAGAACTGTACTTTGAAGAAATTAAGGATCTTAGACAACTGGATCAGGACTTAAAGCAGATCACCGGAGTTATTGAGACATCACTATTTTATCAGGTGGCATCAAAAGCAGTTGTAGCAGGAACAGATGGTATCAGAATCATGCAGAGATAAAAAGGAGAAGAAAGATGAGTACATGGGGAATTTTAGGTTGTGGAACAATTGCGAATGAGATGGCAGAGACATTTACAAAGATGGGACATGAAATCTACGGAGTTGCCAACAGAACTTACGAGAAAGCAGAAAAATTTGCAGAAACATATGGAGTAAAACACGTATTTAAGACATATGAAGAAATGCTTGCCGATGACAACATTGATATCATTTATATCGCAACACCACACAGCAGACATTATGAAAATATGATGCAGGCAGTCAAAGCAGGAAAGCATATTTTATGTGAAAAAGCAATTACCGTCAATGCAGCACAGTTAGAAGAAGTCTTAGAACTTGCAAAGGAGAAGAATGTTGTTGTAAGAGAAGCAATGACAATCTCTCATATGCCATTATATAAGAAATTAAAAGAAAGAATCAAAGAAGGAGCCATTGGAAAGACAAAGATGGTTCAGGTCAATTTTGGAAGTAATAAAGGGTACGACTCAACAAACAGATTCTTTGCCTTGGAAGCAGCAGGAGGAGCATTGTTAGATATCGGAGTTTATGCGACATCATTTGCAAGAACATTTTTAAGTGAAATACCGAATACGATCCTTACAACTGTTGAATACCTAGAGACAGGAGCAGATGAACAATCAGGAATTATCATGAAGAATACAAAAGGAGAGATGGTTGTCATGTGTCTGACACTTCGTGCAAAACAGCCAAAACGAGGAGTTGTAACAGGTGATAAGGGATATATTGAAGTATATGAATATCCAAGAGCCTGCAAGGCAACGATCACCAATACAGAGACTGGAGAAGTGGAGACAGTCGAAGCTGGAAAAACGGAAGATGCACTGAGATATGAAGTAGAGGCAATGGAAGCAGCAGTCAGTGGAGATTACAATGATGATAATCCAGAGATTACAAGAGATACAATGAAGATTCTGACAAGTGTTAAGACACAGTGGGGAATGAAATACCCATTTGAGTAAAGAGTAGATAAAACTCAAGGTTTTAACTGGACGGAGCTTTTCTTATCGGTTATACTTAATAAGTATGGAAGCGGAGAGGAGCGATAAGATGATTCAGATTTACAAGAATTATGAAGGAAAAAAAGAATTAGAAGAATTAGATCATATCGAACTGGAATCGTGGGTGATGGTCACAGACCCAACGATGGAAGAACTTACCAATATATCGATAGATTATAAGATCGACATGGATGATCTGAAAGCAGCACTGGATACAGAAGAACGCTCCCGATTAGAGAATGAAGATGACTATACGATGATACTTGTGAACATTCCGGTTGTAGAAGAAGAGGACGGGAAGAAATGGTACGAGACGATTCCTCTGGGAATCTTTATTACAAGGAAGATCGTATTTACGGTATGTTTAAAACAGACGAATATCTTAAAACAGTTTGTGGACGGTCTGGTATCGAATTTTTATACATACATGAAGACGAGATTTGTCTACCAGATCCTTTATAATAATGCCGCGTTGTTCCTGTATTATCTGCGAGTGATCGATCAGAGAGCGAATCAGGTAGAAGATCTGTTACATGAGACATACCAGAATCAGGATCTGATCCAGCTTTATGATCTGGAAAAATGTCTTGTGTACTTTACAACAGCATTAAAGTCCAATGAAGTAGTGCTGGAGAAATTAAGAAAACATATCGGATTAAGACATTACGAAGAAGATCAGGAACTTCTGGAGGATGTTATCATCGAGAACAAACAGGCCATTGAGATGACCAATATTTACAGCGGTATCTTGAGTGGAACGACAGAGGCGTTTGCTTCGATCATTTCTAACAACCTGAATATCGTTATGAAGTTCCTGGCGACGGTGACGATTGTCATGTCGATTCCGACGATGATCGCGAGTTTCTGGGGAATGAATGTTCCAGTACCACTGGCACATTCAGCACATGGATTTTTGATCCTTGTGATCGTATCCTTGATCCTTACGATCTTTGGAGGATATATCCTTGGAAAGAAAAATATGTTTTAATTTTTGATGATAAGAAAGGTTTTTTATGTGGCTTAATAAACTGGAAGAGAAGTTTGGCAGATATGCGATACCGAATCTCCCTAAGATCATTGTTTTATTGTA
>OLJA01001493.1_pt1 | contig 11731 bp, 11 predicted proteins | sample 1601401 | NCBI WGS metagenome assembly OLJA01 (sample SAMN01915217, study PRJEB22387) | human gut metagenome | isolation source: stool | host: Homo sapiens | place: USA | reverse complement strand
GCTTGCCACGCCGCTGGTGCACAGCCCGATGGTGGCAGGCATCTTGCGCCCGGTGCTGCTGGTTCCGGCCGGGGAGGCTCCGCACGGCGCCGCGTATATGCTGGCGCATGAGCTGACCCACATTGCGCGGCAGGACGTGGCCCAAAAGCTGCTGTTCACGCTGGCTTGCCTTGTGCATTGGTATAACCCGGCGGCGTGGCTGCTGGCGGTGCGCGCCGGGCGGGACATTGAAGCCGCCTGTGACGCGGAAACCCTGCGCGGGCGGGGCGCGGCCTACCGCGACGCCTACGCGGATGCACTGCTGACCGCCGTGCGTTTGAACCGCGGCCCGGCGCTGACCAGCGGTTTTGCGTTGAACAAGCGGCAGTTCAGGCAGCGCCTTGCCGCCCTGTGGGACACCGCGCCCAAGCACCGCGGCAGGCTTCTGCTGGCGGTGCTGGCCCTGACCGTCTGCTGTGCGGGTGGGCTGGTGGCCTGCAGGACGGCGGATACCCCGCAGGACGAGCCCGCAGCGGAAGCGCCCGCGCCCACGGCAGCGCCGACCGCCACCCCGGCGGCAAGCACAACCCGGCCTATGCCCACGCGGGAAGAGATGGACGCCTTCAACCGGGAATCCAGCTATTTTTGGGACGAGTATGTGCCCAGTCAGCGGGGCTACATTTTCAATAACGGAATGTCCAATGAGGTGGATATAAAGGATGACGGACAGGACGGCCTGCGCGAGGTTCTGGCCCAGAAACGGAAGGACGGTACAACATGGCAAGAGTATCTGGAAGGTGGAAATGGTATTCTGGTCAAACAGTTTTTTGATGCAGAATTGCAGCCGGAGTATGCGTATCTTGGTCCCCAGTACGGAGAAGGGCGCTTCTTTGCCTATGTTGCAGCGCCGCTTGATGAGAGTGAGCCCTGTGAGGTAATCAGCGGCTGGCAACAAAATGATACGTCGGAGGCACCGCAGTTTGCCATTCTGGACGATGCCCGTGAGCTGAAGCTGACAAACAAGCAGTACCGTATGCTGCTGCACCAATGTGACGCGCTGGCATTGGCCGGTATACGCAATTTTGCAGGCCCGGCGGACTGGACGCAGGACGAGCTGGAAAGCTATCTTTACTACCGCAATCGGTATTTTTATAATGAGGCAGACGCCCTGATGATTCTGAACCTTGATTTCAGCGACACGAAAGACTGGAACGCTCTGCCGCCCTACCTGACCTATGACGAGATGACGGCGCTGGACTGGTCTGCGCCCAGAACCAGTGCTATGCCCGGCTACAGCACGCCGGTAAGTATGGCAAGTGACGGTGCGGGCGGTTGGCGGTTTACGCGTGACGGCGATACCATCACGGCAGAGTGGCCCGGTGCCCAGCGCTACACCTTTGCGGTGCACAACGATGAAAGGGACTGGTTCTCCCGCACTGTGTGCACCGGCGGCGAAAGCCTGCAATAAGGAGGCTGCTATGGCAAAAATTAAACGCCTGCCTGATGCAGAGCTGGAAATTATGAACACGCTGTGGGACGCGCCCGCCCCGCTGACGGCGGCGGAGCTGGAGGCCGCCCTGCCCGGTACGCCCCGCGCCCGCACCACCCTGCTGACACTGCTGGCGCGGCTGGAGGAAAAGGGCTGTGTGGCGCGTGAAAAGCAGGGGAGAGGTTACCGGTATCTTGCCGTGCTGGCACGGGAGGAGTATCTGCCCGCCGAGACCAAAAGCCTGCTGGGCCGCCTTTTTGGCGGTAGCCCCCGCAACTTTGTTGCCGCCCTTGCCGAAACTGACGCCCTGACGGAGCAGGACATAGACGAGCTGGCGGCCTATCTGGAGGAACTGAAAAAACAGCGCGGATAAATTGACGGCATAGAACGGCAACGTTGCAGGGCGGGGTGGGGTCACCCCGCCCTACGGATAACCCAAAAGCATTGTGCAGTAGGGGCGGGGCTCTGCTCCGCCCGCCCCATGGCTTCCCCCTCCAGGGGAAGCCATTCGCCCTGCTTTCCTGCCAACACTTGCAATCCACCACCAATTTGTAGTATAATAATATGTCCTATAATATCTGCAAGTGAGGTGACGGCGCTATGCCCGGGGATTTGCATACCCATACCACGTTTTCCGATGGCTCGACCAAGGTGGAAAAGCTGCCGTTTCTGGCGGCCTGCGCGGGTATGACGCATCTGGCAATTTCGGACCATGACTCCATCAAGAGCGTGCGGTACGCCTACGCGCATCCGGTGCAGAACGGCGTCCATCTTATCCCGGCCACCGAGCTTACGGCCTATGACTATGAGCGCGCCCACCGCGTGCATCTGCTCTGCTACTGGCCGGATGACTGCGCCGCGCTGGCGGATTTCTCCGCCCTGATGGCCGAGCGCCGCCTGACCGCCATGCTGCAAAGCTGCAAGGAGCTTGAGCAAATCTGCCCGCAGTTCCGCACCGAGGAAGCGCTGGAGCTCGCCAAGGACAGCGGCACACTGTTTAAGGCACAGGTTATGCAGGTGCTGTGCCAGTACGGTCTGGCCGATGGTATCTACAATTCGGTCTACAAATCCCTGTTCGGGCTCAAGCCGGTGCGCGGGCGCATCCTGCACACACCCCGGTATGAGTCGGTGGACACCGTGCTGGAGGTCATCAAGGCAAGCCGCGCCGTGGTGGTGCTGGCGCACCCCAGTGTTTACCACAGCATGGAGCTGGCCCGGGAGCTGATTGCCGCCGGGCGGCTGGATGGCGTGGAAATCGACCATCCCCGCAACACGCCGGAGGATAAGGCCGAGCTGACGCGCCTTGCCAAGGAAAACGGACTCATCGTGACAGGCGGCACGGACTACCACGGCATGAACACCGTCACCCCGCGCCCTGTCGGCGCATTTGCCACAAGCGATGAAATGATTGCGCGCATCGGCGATATTGCCAAGGCGCGCAAGGCAACCTGGAAAAAATCAAACTAAGGAGCAAAACAAATGACTTACACCTATAACAACAAGGGAACCTGTTCTGTGCGCACCATCGTGGAGCTGAACGAGGACCACACCATTAAGGACGTGCAGATTCTGGGCGGCTGCGACGGCAACCTGAAGGGCATTGCCAAGCTGCTGCCCGGTATGAAGGCCGAGGACGCCATCGCCCGCATGGAGGGCACCACCTGCGGCCGCAAGCCCACCAGCTGCCCTGACCAGATTGCACAGGCGCTCAAGGGTGCTTTGGCAGAGCTGTAAGGGAGACATTATGGACTGCTTCCATTATCCGCTGGATACCGAAACCCTGCTGCGCAAAAAACGCAGACTGCGGCGGGAGCTGCTGGCCCAGAACCCGCATCCGCTGCACAAAAAAATTGCTATCCTCGGCGGGTCCACCACCAATGAAGTGGCCGATCAGCTGGGGCTTTTCCTGCTGCAATACGGCATTGAGGCGGAGTTTTACCAAAGCGAGTACGCACAGTACTGGCAGGATGCGATGTTCGGCACGCCCGAGCTGGATGAGTTCCACCCGGATGTAATCTACATCCACACCAGCTGGCGCAATTTGACAGCGCTGCCCACCACCGCCGACAGCAAGGCCGACATTGACGCCATGCTGGATGAGCAGTACGCCCATTTTGAGACGATGTGGCAGGCGCTGGAGCAAAAATTTGCCTGCCCTGTCATCCAGAACAACTTTGACCGCCCCAACTACCGCCTGATGGGCAACCGCGACATCTGGGACTGCCACGGCCGTTCCAACTTCATCAGTCGGCTGAACCAGAAATTCTATGCCTACGCCGCGGCGCATGAGCATTTCTACATCAACGATATTGACTACCTCTCTGCCGATTACGGCCTGACCGCGTGGGGGGATGCCTTCTACTGGCATATGTACAAATATGCCATGTGTTTGGATGCGATTCCCTCGCTGGCCAACAGCGTGGCCAATATCATCAAGTCGCTGTACGGCCGCAACAAAAAGGCGCTGGTGCTCGATTTGGACAATACACTCTGGGGCGGCATTGTCGGCGATGACGGCGTGGACGGTCTGGCCATCGGCCCCGAAGTCCCGGAGGGGCAGGTCTACGCTGAATTCCAGAGCTACTGCAAGGCGCTGAAGTCCATCGGCGTCATTCTGGCGGTGGACTCCAAGAATGAGGAAACCAACGCGCTGGCGGGTCTGAACCACCCGGATGGTGTGCTGCGCCCCGACGATTTTGTGGCCATCAAGGCCAACTGGGAGCCGAAAGATCTGAACCTGAAGGCGATTGCATCCGAGCTGAACCTCGGCGCGGACAGCTTTGTCTTTGCCGATGACAACCCGGCGGAGCGCGCCATTGTGGCGGCACAGGTGCCCGGTGTGGCGGTGCCTGCGCTGGACGGTGCTGAAAACTACATCAAAACGCTGGACCACGGCGGCTATTTTGAGGTGACAGCCCTCTCCAAGGAGGACTTGAAAAAAACCGAGCTCTACCACCAGAACGCCGAGCGCGCCAAGGCACAGGCGGCCTTCACCGACTACGGCCAGTATCTGGACAGTCTGGAAATGACGGCTACCATCAAGGGCTTTGAGCCGCTGTACATCCAGCGCATTGCCCAGCTGACGAACAAGTCCAACCAGTTCAACCTCACCACACTGCGCTGCTCGGAGGATGATATCCGCGCAATGGCGCAGAATGAAAATGCGCTTTGCCTTTGCGGCAGGCTCGTCGATAAATTCGGCGATAATGGCATTGTCACCGTTGTGGAGGGCGAACAACAGGGGGATGCCCTCGATTTGCGTCTCTGGCTCATGAGCTGCCGCGTGCTCAAGCGCGGTATGGAGGATGCCATGATGGACACCCTCGTGGCCGAGGCTGCCGCCCGCGGCGTGAAAACCATCGTGGGACACTACTATCCGACTGCGAAAAATGCGATGGTGCGCGAGTTCTACGCACAGTTCGGTTTCGCTAAGGCTGCCGAGGACGCCGACGGCAACGCCGAGTGGCGGCTGGATGTCTCCACCTATGCACCGAAGCATCCGCATATGAAGATTGAACGGTGATACGATAGGAAATCTCCCGCAAAAGTGGGAGGGACCCTGTCGGTATGGCATTAAAAATAGTAAAGGCATATGCCCCCGAAGATGGGAGGCATATGCCTTTTTGTTTGCGTGTGGTCACCCGGTGACGGATGCCAACCATCTACAAAGCAATGGAAAGCGTGTAGGGGCGGGCATTGCCCGCTCGCGGGAGCTATAAATGATGGACGGCATTTTCCGGCAATCCGCGGCGGTTATTTCAAACGCTGGTCTACCCCGAAAAATTTGAACATCTTACAGCCGCCCAGCATACGGCTGGCTACTTTCTCGGTGTAGCGGGCCACAAACACATTCTGGTCGGTGATGTTTGTTGTGTAGATGGTCGGGCGGTGGGTCAGCATCCGGGTGTTGATCAGCTCGTACAGCACGCTGATCGTCAGCGGCGTGATGTACTCGGTGCCCAAATCGTCCAGAATCAGCAGGTCGGCCTCCTGGCAGGCGGCCAGCCACTCATCGTTGTTGGTGTAGTCAAAATGCTCACGCCCCAGCTGTGCGGCAAGGGCGGCGGCGCTGGTGTACAGCACATCATGGCCGCCCTCCAGCACGGCGTCCGCAATGGCCAGTGCCAGATGGGTCTTGCCCAGCCCGGTGTGCCCCATAAACAGCAGATTCGGGCTGCTCTGGTTGAACCGGGCCGCGTAGTTCTTGCAGTAGTTCAGCAGCTTGCCCATATAGGCCCGCGGCGAAATGCCCAGCTCGGGCTCCACCTCGTCACTGTAGCGCACCAGCTCAAAGCTGGCAAACTGGCACAGGCCCAGCGGGCTGGCGGCGTTGATTTCCTCCCGGCGCAGGCGGCGGGCTACATCTGCCACGCAGCTACAGGGCACGCCGTCCTTCATACCGGTGTCCTCACACAGGGGGCAGCGGTAGGCGGGGTGGAAAGCGTCCGCACTGTAGCCGGCCTCCTGCACGGCGGCAGCAAGGGCTTCATCGGCGCGGGTCAGCGCGGCGCGGGCGGCGTCCACGTTGCCGCCCAAGGCTGCAGCCTTGGCCAGCCCCAGCCCGGCCCGCATATGGGCCTCATCTGCGGCGGCCAGCGCCGGGTGGGCGGCGTAGGCGGCACGGCGGGCGGTCTCGGCCTGCATTACAGCCTGCTGGCGGTAGGCGGATACCTCCCGCTGGGCGGCGCGGAACAGTTCATCTTTTGTGCGCATGGGTTACCCCTCCTCGTCAAACATGGCCGCCCAGTTGCGGTTGAACAAATCCTTCTGGGCGCTGGCTGCGGCAGGCGGCTGCGCGCCGGGGCGCTCGGTCATAACAATGTTGCTGCCCTCCAGCTGGCCCTGCTTGCGGGCGGCATCCACGGTGGTAATGCCCTGCGCACGCCATGCGCGCAGGATGCCGTCCACGTACCGCACGGTGTTCTTGCCATTGGCGCGCAGCAGGGCCTCGTCAATCATCTCGCGGCCAATGCCCATCTCCTCATGCCAGCGGGCAATCGTGCGGCGCTCCCAGCTGGTCAGGTCGCGGGGCGCAATGCCGAACTGCGCGGCAGCGTCTGCACACCAGGTCTCGCGCTGGGCGGCGCGCTTGAGCCAGCGCTCGGCGTCCTCGCCGGTTTCCACGCCGTCCTCCCGCCAGCGGGCCAGCAGGTGGGCCACGGCGGCCACGGTGCGCCGCCCAAGGCGGGTGACCTCGGCACAGCAGAGGAGAATTACATCGGGCTTCCAGCCCTCGTTCAGGTAGAGCCCCACCAGCCGCTGCATTTCGCTGCGGTTCAGCGCCTTGCCAAAGGCGTTCTGCGCCTCCTGACAGAGCACCGCCACATAGGGGTCGTTGGCCACGCTGGCAAAATCTACCTTGGCTGGTTCAACGGCCGGGGCAGGGGAACCGCCGCGGTCGGATTCCAGCAGCCCCGCACCGGCCCAGTATTGCAGGGCACGCTTGGCAGCCTCAATGCTGGGCAATGCCAGCGCCCGCGCCATGGTGCGGGGGTCGGTGTCATGGGTCTGCAAAATGTAGAGCGCGGCGCGGATGGTATCGCCGTCGGTCTGGGTCAGGTGCGCCAGAACCAGCTGCGGCACGGCCAGTGTATCGCCGTTGTTCGCCGCCAATTTATAGCCCATATCCGCAAACCTCCCCACTTTAAAAGTGTCTTAATTATACCATTTGTCCCGCTGTTTGTCCAGAAAACTGCCCAAAAATCGCCCTTGGATTTTGGGTAAACCGTTTCTTGTTTTTCCTGCTAAAAATTTGTACAATATACCTATAAAAAGTTAAAGGGAGGATTTCACTATGGCGATGAATCTTGTCAAACTGCCCACCGGCAAACCCAATCTGCAGCTGCGCGTCAGCAAGGGGCACTATGCCACCAGCCACAGCCATATCAACTATTATATTGATGTCACGCTGACGAAGTTCCGCCTGTCGGAGGCCCGCGCCGCCGCCGCAGAGCTGGTGCGTGAGTACAATTCAACCACCATCGTGGACACCATCCTCTGTCTGGACGGCACGGAGGTCATCGGTGCCTGCATGGCCAGCGAGCTGACGAAGTCCGGCTACACGAATATGAACGCCCACCAGACCATCTACGTTGTCACGCCGGAGCACACCACCGGCAGCCAGCTGCTCTTCCGCGAGAACACCGCCCCGATGATTGCGGGCAAGCACGTGCTGGTGCTGGCCGCTTCCGTTACCACCGGCTTCACGGTGCAGGGCGCGATTGAGGCCATCCGCTACTACGGCGGCGAACCTGTGGGCATTGCGTCCATCTTTGCCTCGGTCAAGGAGTGCGCCGGGTACCCGGTGGCGAGCATCTTTGACACCCATGACCTGCCCGATTACGAGACCTACGATTCCCACAGCTGCCCATGGTGCAAGCAGGGCAAGCGGATTGACGCGCTGGTCAACAGCTTCGGCTATTCAAGCCTGTAAACCGCCTTCCCGGAAATGGCATTTTTACAGATTTTGCCCCCTTTTGCAAGGGGGCATTTTGTTGTTTTTACGGATTGACGCCTTGTGTTCATTCTTTTATAATAGGAAAGCTTATGCAAGGAGGAATTGGTTTGAATACGGAAAATCTGAATGGGATTCTTGTACAATATATCCAGCACTGCAAAAGCCGTGCGGCGGCGGAGGAAGGCTCCTTCTGGAGCGCAGCGGACTGCTTCGGCGTAAACTGGGACATAGATGACAGCGATTTCCCGGCGATGTTTGCCGACGCCACGCAGCAGGCCAGGCTGGCGCTGGACAACCCGGCGCTGCAGCCCATCGGCGGGATGCAGAACCTGATGCTGCGCGATACCGAGATTGAGCTGGTACGGGAGTGCTTCCGATGGCTGTTCAAGGCGGATGACGGCGATATTTCCAAGCGCCGCGGCCGCGTGGAGCTCTTTGCAGACCAGATTAACGGCCGGTTCCGCCGCGTTTTTCCGCGTATGACCAAATATACGATGAACGCGGTCCATGCGGCGTATCTGCTGAACCTGTGGAGCCCCCGCGAAAACTACTTCTATAACGCCGCCGAGGCCAAGGCGTGGGCGGACTATTTTGACTATGAGACTGATTTCGGCAGCGGTGCGGCGCTGAACCTGCCCCGCTACTACACGATGTGCAATGACCTGCTGGCCGCGCTAGAAGCCTACCCGGAGCTGCTGGCGCTGCACAAGGCGTATGTGGAGCAGGAGCTGGGCGGCGTGGATGATGCCAACCATCTGCTGGTGTATGACATCCTGCACACGGCCTACACCGAGCAGCTCTACCCGAAGGGCTACGCCCGCACGGCCACCACAAAGGAGCGTGCCAAGGCTGTGCAGGAGAAGGCGACCCATGCCGAGCTCTGCGCCCGCATCGGCGAAGCCGAGCAGGAGCTGCAGGAGCTGCTGGCCAACCCCGCGCAGCTGCCCGACCTGACCGGCTGCAAAATCACCCATAAGGTGTTCGGCGCGGGTACGGTCCAGCCCGCCGAGGGGCAGTTTATGGTCATTGATTTTGGCGGTACGCTGAAAAAATTCAGCTACACGGCGTCGATGAACAGCGGCTACCTCACCGCCGAGGACCCCGCCGTGGAGGATGAGCTGCAGGCCTATCAGGACTACAACAAGACCAAGGACCGCCTTGAAAAAGAGCTGAAGACTATGAAGGCAGAGCTTGTGAAGATGTGAGAAACCCCGCTTATGGGTGCTTTCCGGCCGCAAATACAAATAATAAAAACGCTGGCGCAGATTCCTACGAATCTGCGCCAGCGTTTTTGGAGCGGCTGATGGGAGTCGAACCCACGTCCTCAGCTTGGAAGGCTGATGTACTAGCCGTTGTACGACAGCCGCATAACAGTGTCTATTATACCTGTCCGCAGGGGGATTTGTCAAGCCCGCAGGGCGGAGTTTTCTGGTCTCTGTTACAATTTTGCTATTTTATTTTACATTTTGCACCCTTGACAATCCTTGCGGTAGGCCGCATAATAAATACTGAATCTGTATCAAGTGAATTTTGAAAGGAAAGAGGTGCGGCATATGCGCGTCATCGCCGGTACAGCCCGCGGCAAAAATCTGCAGGCCCTCCCGGGGGAGGATATCACCCGCCCGACCATCAACCGCGTGAAGGAGGCCATGTTCTCCAGCGTACAGTTTCTTGTGCCCGGGGCCCGGGTGCTGGATTTGTTCGCGGGCAGTGGCCAGCTGGGCATCGAGGCGCTGTCCCGCGGTGCAAAAAGCTGCCTCTTCGTTGACCACTCCGCCGAGGCTCTGGCCATCGTGAAGGCCAACTGCAAGACGGCGGGGGTGGACCGCCAGAGCGATATCCGTCAGGGCGAGGCCGAGAGCTTTCTGGTCAACATCCGCGGGCCGTTTGATCTGGCTCTGCTGGACCCGCCGTTCCACCATGATACCGTGGCGGCGGTGCTGCCGCTGCTGGCGGCTAAAATGGCCCCGGGCGGCGTGGTGCTCTGCGAGACAGAGCGCGAGGCCGAACTGCCTGAGCAGGCCGGCGCCCTGACGCTGGTGAAGCAATACAACTACGGCAAAATCAAGGTCAGCCGCTATGAGAGAGGGGAAGAGGCATGAACGTTGAAGAATTGCTGGAACTGATGGAAGAAACGCTGGAGGCGGGCACTGCGGTGCCATTCTCGCCCTCCAAGCGCATGGTCGATGTGGACCGTATGCGGGACATCATTGATGAGGTGCGCAACAATCTGCCAGATGAGGTCCGCGAGAGCAAGAAAATTGTCAATGACCGCGAGCAGATTATGAAAAACGCCCGCATTGAGTCGGAAAATATCATTCAGCAGGCCGAGGAGCGCGCCCGCACCCTGACAAGTGAGCAGGAAATCGTCAAGCGCAGCCAGCAGCGTGCGGTGGAGATTCTGACCGCCGCCCAGTCGCAGGCCAAGGAGCTGAGCCGCAATGCCACGGTCTACTGTGAGGGTATCCTCAAAAATTCCGAGGAGGTGCTGGCCCGCAGCGTGGCGGATATTAAAAATACCCGCATGAATCTGCGCAGCGCCGCCCGCCCGAACCGCGGCCAGAAATAAAGCCCTGCGGCGGGCAGAATTTTGCCTGCAAGGTTGTTATTCACGGCATAATTCCCATAAAAAAGACAAATAAGCACAAAATAAATCGCTGTATCGTGTAAAACGATATGGCGATTTTTCTTTTGCGTAAATTAAAACTTTACCCGTGCGCATTTGATGCAAACCGCCTGCCCTGGGCCGCCCGGCTTTGTACAATCTGTGAAAAATCCATTTGCGGCGCAGTTTTTACGCTCTCGCCCTTGCTTTTTGCAAAAGAAAATGGTACTATTATTTTACCACGGTGGGTAATTGTGGTGAGGATAACAACAAAAGTGGTGAAGAGTGGGTAGTTTTCCACGTTCTCCACAGAGTTATCAACAAACTGGACGCAGACACGTAAAAAAATAAGTCACAACTTTGTGCAACCTGACGAAGGGAGGGAAAGACAAATGCTCGTAGGCCAGTACGATTACGCAATCGACGCCAAGGGACGTCTGAATTTTCCCGCCCGCTTCCGCGATGCGATGGGGGAGACCTTCATCGTCACCCGCTGGCTGGACCACTGTCTCGCCGCCTTCCCGGCCGAGGAGTTTGAAAAGGTTGCCGCCAAAATTGAGGAAAAGGGCCTTGTCAAGGGCCGCAAGGTCAGCCGTATGCTCTATGCCTCCGCGGTGGAGGTCACGCCGGACAAGCAGGGCCGCATCCAGCTGCCCGCCAAGCTGCGGGAGTACGCGGGTCTTGACCACGATGTAACCATCATCGGCAGCCGCAGCTTTGCGGAAATCTGGAACACCGAGGCATGGAACGCCAGCCAGGAAACCAGCGATGAGGACTTCACCGCAGAGATGGAAAATCTGGATTTTTAACGATATAGGACGATAACACATGGAATTTTCACATATTCCCGTACTGCTGCAGCCTTGTCTGGATGGGCTGAACATTGACCCCACCGGCATCTATCTGGATGGCACGGCGGGCGGCGCAGGCCACAGCAGAGAAATTGCAAAACGTCTGACCACAGGACGCCTGATTTCGCTGGATCAGGACCCGGATGCGGTGGCAGTCGCCACCGAAAGGCTCAAGGGTCTGCCCGCGCAGGTGGTTCAGGTCAATTTCCGAGAGGCGGCACGTGTCCTCTCGGAACTGGGCATCCCGGCGGTGAACGGAGCCCTGTTGGATCTCGGCGTGTCCAGCCACCAGCTGGACGATGCGGCCCGCGGCTTTTCCTACCATGCCGATGCGCCGCTGGATATGCGCA